>ENA-UAEF01000002-UAEF01000002.1-human-gut-metagenome-genome-assembly--contig:-NODE-2-length-104281-cov-13.100071_pt1 | contig 104281 bp, 127 predicted proteins | sample MGYA00244282_ERZ654277 | MGnify/ENA primary metagenome ERZ654277 (study PRJEB26926, sample SAMN06164999) | human gut metagenome | biome: ENVO:00009003; feature: ENVO:2100002; material: ENVO:00002003...
ACTATATACAGAAAGTATTCTCCCTTATAGGGCAATCGATACTACAGTATACTGTAGCCGCGATTTTGCAAATTTCGTATTTTTATCATTTGTAAATTTAAATTGAAATAATTATGTATCCTACTACCCCTATCCTTTAATGGATGAGGAAGAGATAGCAAGTTCCGGTGACTGGAAAAGTGAAGAAGGGGTGATTTGATTGTTTTTGGGGTGCCGGGAATTTCGGGTATTTTGCCCGGTTCCCGGTTTTTCATTTTCTGTATTTTATTGTATGCCGAAAAACAACGCAATTTTCAGAGTTAGGGTTAACTGTCTAATAATCATATACCATTTTCTCCTATTTTTGAAAAATATAATGTCACTGAAAGAAAGATTATGTTAATCTTATGTTAAAATGACATAAGCACTTGCTTATGTCTCAATAACTCCCTATATTTGTAATGTGATAAGGAAACAAGGTCAAACAAATTAAAAGAAATAAGGTTATGAAAGCAGAATTTTACAAGGTGAGAGGTACGGAAATGGAAGAGATGATGAAGAGAGGTAATAACAACGAAATCTCCTCTATGATTTCCAAGAAACAACAAGCACTTGCCGAGGCACTTGAAAATGTGGAGTTCTATAAGTCTATCGGGAATATGGAGTTTGCAGAGAATGAGCAGAACCGCGCAAAACTCCTTCAAAGACAGCTTGAAATGTTGAACAAATAAAAAGATAAGAGTTATGAAGATAATGAACGTTATCAAGGAAGTAAGTTACAAAGGTCACACAATAACAATGTTTGAAGATGGCTTTCACCAAGAATTTGCCATCATAGATGGTGATGAATCAAAGCTGTATGATAGCATTGCGGATGCAAAGAGAGTTGTCAGAGGCGAGCAGCCTCATTACGAAATCAATTAACCCGGTAGCCTTCGGGCTACCAATAGAACAAATAATATGGATATAAAAGAAATATGCTTGCTGATAGCACAGCTAAAGAAGGAGAATGAAACCAATTCCCCGGAAGAAAAGGAATTCAACCTTAAATGGATTGAAATCCTAAAAGAAAGTATAGATAAATCTATAAACAAATCTATAAACAAGTCTATTTTTTGATTACGATTTCGGTTCCAACCATATGTGGGTCAGTGATAAGGAAAGCGGTAAACGTCTTATTCTTGTCGAATTCTAAAATTCTTTATATTATGAAAAAGCAGCTTATAAATTTCTTTCACGGTCGTTTCGGTAATAAAGTATTGAAAGCCAAATATCGTGAATGGTGGGTGCGTTTCTGGTACGGAGTAGGTGCAATCGTTTGCACCTTCCTATTCTTTGGAATGATACAGTTTATGTCCTGGATTTCTGATTTGATTAATTATGTTTTCTAATAAAAAATATTTTACAATTATGAAAAAGGTATTATGTGACAAAGACGGGAAATTTATTTCCATACATGATAGTGATTACTATTTAATGGAGCTTAACGACGGCGATTGTCTGACGCATGAAGACGGTACGATAGTGATATACAAGGAAAGTGAAGAAGACCCGTTGCTGGAAAACATGTACTTCCATGCCTATTATAAAAACGGCAGACTTCATCTTCTTTCAAAAAGAGCTTCTTCCTTTGATTATGTCAGTTGTGGATACAGATTCTCTACAGAAGAAGAAAAGAAGCGTATAAACAACGCTCTTTCTGAAAATGGGTTATACTATGACGAGAAAGAAAAATGCCTTAAAAAGCTTCGTTGGCGTGCTGTAATAGGTAATCATTATTACAGTATCAATTTTGATTCTTTTACAATCTTCCAAGCTACGGAAACGGACGAATCGATAGACAATTCGCGATACAAGAACCTTAACTATTTCCAGACAAAGGAAGAAGCGGAAAAGAAACTGTTTGAGATTAAAGCGGCTCTCAATGATTAAGAAGGAGTGCTACGTGTGGGTCGGACAGATTGCCGAATACCGGGGAATGACATTGCGGAAGGTCCGTCCGGGGAAATATGTTGTCATTTCCCCCGTGTTCCCTGGTTTCGAGACCCGTATATATTGACAAGGGCGAAAATTTGACCGTTCTTTAGTATTAATTATTTGTTTTATTTTTATATATTTGCAGCTATGGTAACAGCGATATTTATATGTCTCGTTTTTCTTACAGTGGTCCTTATCATTCTTCTTTTGTGGTGTATAGGGGCAGTTACGGGAATTCAGAAAAGGATGGACGCTCTTCTTTATGTGGTCTCCTATATAGACCTTATCCAGAGAAAGCGGTTTATCCGGTATCTGGACCAGCTTTCCTGGAAGATGAGTTGTAACGAGAACGAGATGGAAGACAATCAGAAACAGTTCCTATTCCATTTAAGCCAGGAATTGACGAACGAGATAAAAAGGATGGAAGACGATTATAAAGACTTGATATGAGCAAAAAGAATGAATTCACATACGACGGGGGAAGCATGTACATAGATTGGCTTTGTTATTCCAACAAGCTTGTTTTGCTTCGTGATAATAACGGTATAAACGTCGAAGACAGAACATCCGTGGCCCGGGCCTTAAAGTGCAAATCTGGCGATATCCTTTGTCTTGTGCTGGGACAGAACATCAGCTATTTCGGATATAGCAAGCTGATTGAGGATATGGGGGGACGGACAACGGAAAGTATCGTAAAATCCGAGAACCCAGTATTTTCTTTCGTCTACTGGACTGGCAACAAGAAAGCGGCTATCACATCACACACTATTTTCATTCCCTGGAAAGAACTTAAGGAGATTATCAAGGAATGGGACTATCCGACATACTTTCATCCCGACATAGTTTAGAACCTTCTTTCTCTAATTTTATATATTTGTTTGACTGACACCCGGTTACACTCTTCGTGAAAGAATGTTTCCGGGTGTTTTCTTTGGAGTTATATGTTAATTATATGTTAAAAGGACATAAGCAGTTGCGTATGTCTGATTAAGTGCCTATATTTGTAGTGTCTTCTTAAGGGAGGCGGTTAATTAAGTCAAACAAATAAAAAGATAAAAGATTATGGAAGTTTACGTAATTGAAACAATGGGAGGACAAATAGTTAACGGTGAATATAGCAAAGAAATTTGTCCAAAATTCCTTGAATCAGTGGTAAAAGACAATTTCAACAAATTGGGATATTGCCTCTATCAATCAAGCGAATATGAATGTATTATATATCCCAATCAAGAATCAGCCGAACATGCCATTGAATGGGCGCTAAATTAATTGTCAAACAAATAAAATTTTGAAAATCATGACAAATATAGACTTTTTAAAGAACCCCGATTCATTCGAGGTATATGTAACGGTCAAGTTCGGAATATGGAAAGTGGCCGAAATAAAGCGTTTTCCGTCTCCTACAGACATTCTTCATGGTAACATCATAGAATATACCGAAAACAAACACATGTGCTCTGAAAAGGACATAAAAGAGATTGAGGAATTTACTATTAACAATGTCATTATAAAGCTTTTATTACAGAAATGAGAACATTAAGCAAAGAAAACTACCGGGTCGTATATGACCCGGCAAAGGAAGAAAGCATGAGTATGATTGCCGTCTACAAGAAGAACCTGGACGGCACATTATCCCTAATCAATAAGGAGATGGGGAATGAGACGGACGAAGAAAGTATGAAAGAAAAGGCAGTAAAAATTATTAACGAACTAAATAAAAAGGAGGATTAAATTATGAATGCAGGTATCGTATTTTTAACTATCATTATTTTTATCGTTCATCTTATGCTGAGTGCCGAGGTAGGTTCTACGGCAGAAAGGATGAACCGAAGTTTCGGAGTGTGGATGCTTATGGCACTTATCATTTCCCCGTTTATCGCAGCCATCTTTGTTCACTGCCTGGGGACTATTCCGGTTCTCGAAAAGAAGGAGGATTCAGAGAATGAAACCGAGAAGTAACAGGTATATCTACTATTATGACAAGCGGTCTAAAAACAAGCCGTACCGGGTTATAATAGAGGTTGAAAAGAAGAAGTACAATATCGGTTATTTCCGGACCGAGGAAGAAGCGAGAACGGCCCGTGACGAATTCATTAAAAATCATTTTTCCGTCTCCATAAGCTGGCAACGGTTACAGGAAATGAATGTGATTATAGATAAGATTGCCGAACTTTCGGAAATTCTTCTCTCCTATAGGGATATTTCCACAAATGAGGTTATTCGGAAAATCGGGAATATCAAGCAGAACGCGATTTCCATAAAGAAAGTTATTGCATAAATATTCACTCAATTTGTATAATTATTCATTTTTGTTTTGTAGTATGAGAACCTGGGTTTAGCGAAACCCGACAGACTGGGACGTTGTGAAACGTCCCTTTTCTTTTTCTAAATCTTGACAATCGAGTTAATAATACTTGAAGAATGACAAAAAACCATAATCTACCAGTCCTTTTTCTACTGCATTGGCTTCTTGTTCAAACACGATTGCGTGGTAACAATCATGGTTTATTGCCTGGATTCTCTTAATCCATTTCTTTATACCGCCACTGAAACCAGGGTGATACTTGATTAAGGCTCCTATTACACGTACAAGCCATTCCAGGACGTAGTACAGATAGAACGTCAACGGGATAAGGAGAAGTAGCCAGGGGCACGAGAAAACGCCTGCAAGACCGCTAAAAAGCACGGTGCCCGGTATCATTAATGATTTCCACTGGTAGGAGTGGGTTTCTTCATGTTTCAAGAATTCTTCGTCGTAATACTCTTTTGCTTTCTTGCAAAGCAACCAGCAAAAAATTAGAATTGCGGAAAAGGTCGGAATGATAATTTTCGCAATTTTCGATTCATAAATCACTTTCATATTTTTACAATTTTTAAGATTAAACATGTGTAAAGGTAGGCTTTTTCGAGGAAATTTCTGTCAATATTTATTACTATTTATAACTATCTGGAAATCAACGTTTTAAAAAAATTGCAGACAGATAGAAGAAAATTTTCTTTAGAAAATTTTCCATTGTTTTTCTTTATATTTTGAGAATAGGAGGAAGAGGAGAGGAATACTGCAATATAACAATAGGGGGTTTGGGGGAGGAAGGAGGAAGAAGTGAAAAATGGGGAAGGGGGATAAAGTGAGATATGGAAAGTGTTAACGGAAGTAAAAAAGAAAGGGGAGACGAAGCGAAAGAAAGAAGACGAAAACAAGAAGGGATTTTGGGAAAAAGGCGCGCCCGGCAAAAATTTTCTCGAAAAAATTTTGTGGATTGAAAAATAATCCCTATGTTTGCAGTGCTTAAACAAATGGCGGCTCAGTTCTGAAAAGAGCTGGGAACCGCAAAAGAAAAGGGGTTATCTGTAGATTACGCTTTTACAAATACCGCTTTTAAAAATTTCCCCTTTTCTTTTTGTTTTGTAAGCAGGTGTTTGTAGGCGTTAATATCCTTGAGCAAGATATTTGTAAAAATGGAAATTTTGTAAAAGAAGCGTAATCTATAGAAAATGAAAAAAGATACAGAAAATATATTCCATAAGTTGATGTATAGGGAGACAACTATCGCAATGTTTGAGATAACAGGTTTCCTATATCATTTCTTCAAAGACAGAGAAAGAATTAATATAGATTTACTGATTGTTATTTTAAAAAGGGAACTTCCTAAATATGAATGTCTTGTAGATTATTGTTTACATTATTTGTTGGTTAATGGTAGACTTGTTTTTATTTCAAAGAGAAGTGTTTATTGTTATGATTTAGACCATTTTAATTTTTTGCGTTTTTATAATCATGAAGCGTTTGAATGTGTTGTAAGGCCAGTATATGACAAATTGGTAGAATTAAAATTCAAGTTTAATTTTACGGATTTGGTTATATTGGCATTTGTTTCTTTTAAGATAAAAGATTGCAGTGATTTCCCAAAATTTTATAGATATGTTTATGATAATTGTTGTTATATAGCTTGGGTATGTTTGATTGAAAAGAATAAAGTTATAGATTTCATAGAAAGGATTTCAAAGGTTATTTACGGTAAGAAAATATCACCTTTTATTTTGGAGGAGATAATATGATGGAAGAGAAGGTGATTAAGAACATGGTTCAGAGAGTTTGTGCGGTAAATCTTAAAGCTGTCTATTATGCAATAACGCGCATAACAAAACGATACAGAAAGTTTGAAGGTGATTTGTATAATTATGAAGCTTGCTATGAACGTAACTTTACTACAAGGGAGCTTGCAAAGGAGATTGAGAAAGAAACGACCGGATTAAGTTATTATCAGATAAGAACGTGTATAAAGCAATTAAGACTACAAGAATACATTAAATTCCCGGAAAAGGGAGTATGCAGGATTTTAAAGAGTATAGAAGAAAAAGAGGATGAAGGTGTTAAAGAGAGTTTTTATTTACCAGATTATTTTTTGCAGGCAGTAAAGCAAAAGGGTATCGATTGGAAACCATGTGACACCCTTCTATTGCATTATGTGCTTAAAAGGACTAATTTCTATAATCATTGCAGGGAAAAGGCTTTTGATAGTATAAAGAAATGGAACGATATAGAAGACCGGGAAGACGAGATAATGCAATATATGAATATGGATTTTGAAAAGTATTTGGATAAAGGAGGAGACCCGGAAGAATATAAAGATGATGAAATATACAGGACAGTAAAGGAAAGACTTCGTAAGAATGCCCTTCATGCTCTTAATTGGCAGGGGTGTGTTGTTTCCTTTCATGAAGGAATGAGGAAGATTTCCAAGAATACCGGGTTGAGCGATAGAATTATAAGGAACTTTATAAATAAGATTAAAATGTTGTTCGGAGAAATGGCATATCAATTCCCGAACAAACCGATAAGAATGTTGAGATATACCTATAAATGTAAATCTTTTACTATATCTTTGCCGCCTAAAAGTAAATGGAAGGATATCTTTGCTAAAGAATATCAAAAGATTACAGATTCTATAGTTGGAAAGGCTTTTTATTATGTCACAAGAACCTTTATAAAGACAAAGAAAGGGTACGATAATGCTTCAAGCCAAGAAATGAAGGACAAAGTGGCTTTAAAGGAAGGAATATTTATTGATGGAGAAATTATTGATAGAGAAAAAGAGGAAATAAAAAGGGTAAGCTATCCTTATATGGAGAAAGAGTATAAATATTTATCAGAAGACGATAACGAGTGTTATTCTAATGAATACATTACTTACCGCTGTCATGAGGCACCGGAATATGAGGGTTATAATGCTAATGAATTTGAAGCATATAGAGTATGGAAACGGTAAGTGAATACATATACAATGACTATGAGACCGAGGACGTAGAACTGTACGCAGAACAGATGATACGGGAACGCATAGCGCGTGACGAGAAGCGACGCGAACAGATAGAAAAGGCTTTGGCGAAAGCCGAAAGGACCAGGAAACGGGTAGAAAACAGAAGACGGAAGTATATAAAGACAAACCCTATCCGCGCGAAGTACAAATACCAGGTATTGGATAAATATTCAAGTTAAAAGCTTGGTTATTTGACTGATAATGCCTATTTTTACCGTTGTAATTGCAATTTCGTTATAACTTAAAAAGGCATTATTCATGGATAATAATAGAAAAGAAGAGAAAGTGTTCGGACGTGCACAATTTGAACAATTTCTCATTGACAACGACTACGAAGCGTTCACCGCAAAGCAGGTAGCGGCTTTTGCTACTGATGTTTTGAACAAGTCAGAAAACAACGAGATGGACGAGTTCGAGAAAGCATGTGCGGCTGCGGACTGGAAATCACTTGAAACGGTTAAAGTGCTGAATGACATTTACGAGGAAGAACCTATGTTCATAAGACCCTCACAAGTGGAAGTGATACCGGGAAAGGAAGGAATTTTCAAATCAATGTCCGAGAATCGGGACATGCTGCGATACAAGGAAACACCTCTAAACATTTTCAAGGGCATAGCCGGAATGTGCGTATCTGATGATATAGAGAAGGCACGGAAGGGTGAACCTATCGGAACCGTAAAAAGCTGGGGAGGGAAAGAATATGTGAAGACCGCTAACGGATGGGTACGACGCCAGGGAATCAAGACAAAGGAGACCGCGAAGGAGGAGAAGCCGAAAGAAAAGAAAGGCGGTTTTCCTACAGTTGAAAAACTCGTGGCTGCGGCCGCAAAGTCGGGGCACAACCCTAAAGAGGCAGAGAACGTTATCAGAGAACGCTATGACTATCTGAAAAAGAAATATCCGGAAGCCTCACCAAGTAAACTTGTACACATTGCATATACAATTTCCTAAAATTCCGTCGCATATGATTATGGGAAAACTACATAAAATAAGGGAATACGTAATGAGTTTATATTTTCCCGTGTTGTTGAGCATACCTATCTCTTTTTCCAACACGGCATCCTTCATTGAGAAATATGTGTTTCGGGACTGGGAGTTCTTGAAATACCTAATGATTCTTATAGTGATAGATACACTTGTAAGCTGGGTATATCATATCAAGAACAAGGACTTTTCAAGCAATGGATTTTCAATGATTATTACGAAGCTTTTCATTTATTCCGCTATTCTGATTGTTTCGCATGTGATGGGGAACTTTACTGTGGAAGGCGGCAATGTGGAGATATACACATGGTTCCGTGCCGTGGTGTGTAACGCGCTTATAATACGAGAATCAATCTCAATCGTGGAGAACGCGGCAAAGGTAAGCCCTACTTTGGTACCTCAGAGAATAAGGAAATATCTGTCTGATTTCGACGAATTCGGAGACAAGAAACCGGAGACGATAAAGGAAATGAAAGGAGAATGACTATGGCACAAGGCGATTATTTGCCCGGAACCTATTCAAGGGTCGGAACGGAAGAAAACCCGGGCACATACCTTGGAGGAGGTTCGGGCGGTACTTCACAAACAATGCCGCCAAAGGTGAAGGAGGTATGGGTACTGGACAACGATAGATGGAACATGCGCAATTATTGGATTTCCGGAGGGAAGTTCAGTATTCCGGCAGTATGGGTACTTACCAAAGGGGTTTGGGACAACTTCGGCAAATGGATGAAAGACGGAGTTTGGAGAATGGGACAGCTCATTTTCTCTACAGACAATATTTGGCATGATAATTTCGTATGGTATAACGATTTAAAGTTTAAATTTTAGAGATTATGAAAAAAGCAGCTTTTTATCAAATACAGGACGGTGATACCGGGGCACAGGTTGTACAGGGATTGCAAGGCAATTTCGAGGCTTTGCAACAGGAGATAGAGGCAATTCCTTCCTATTCATTGCCTATTAAGATGGACCCTAATAGTGGAATTATCAACAGTGAGGAGGACTATAACAGTATTCTCCCCGAATCCTATCTGACGGAATATCCTTGGCAGGCTGAATATGCAGGCGGTCTTCCTTGGTTATGGATGAACTTCAAAGCAAAGGTATCGGAAGGTACTCAGATTTGCATTAAGCATAACAACAAGTTCTGCGAGTTCACCAACATTCCAGAAACTATCGGCACCGTATCTGTCAACAAGAAGATTTTGACAATGAAGGAGAAGAACGAATATCTGGGTTTCGAGTGTCAGAAGGATTTGGGCGTACAGAAAGTGGACTTGAAAGGCATTTACCAGGTTTACGTACTGGATGCTGACGGTTCCGTGGAACAGGAAATTGTATTTGAATGTAAATAAAAACCATTAAAAAAGAAAAGATTATGAGACTGTATAGATTTTTGGACGAAGACAAGAATATTGATGTGACATTGGTAACGGACGGAAGTTGCGACCAGAAGAAAGTATTCATTACCGAATCACCGCGCGGAATTACCCCTAAAGGAAACGTGACGGACCCGGAAGGCGGTTCAGAGCTTTTGAAGCTTGGTTTCAAATGGAATGTAGGTGAAGCCGTGATGCACGAGGAACTTGTAGCATTTGCAGAAGAAAAGGGTTTGGAATTAATTATCGACCCCCAGGGATTGAATGAAATCGTTGCGGTAACGGCAGAATGGAACGATGCAGATGCGTGTGTAATCACCATTAAAACAAGTGTTCCGGCAAAGAAGGATGTCGACATTTATTTCCCTAATAGCGTGAATCTGAATGAGAGCGCAGAAAGATTCGGTGTAATCAGAGGAGACCGCAAAACCCTCTCTACAAAAGTTATGTCCAGTAAACCTATGGCGTTCACGTTGACTGACCTTGGTCTGGATGCAAAGGAGGATTTGAATGTAGTTGTAATGACCGACAACAATACGTGGCGTGAAGAACTTGTGGCACAAAACGCATAAGGATATGTTACGGTTATTGTTTACAACAGAGGACAATGTTCACCAAATGACCGTCGTAACCGACGGAATCGACGGTCAGATGAAGGTTTTCGTTACAGAAAGCCTTTATGGTGATGTGGAATATTATAAGGGGCTGGGTATCGTGATTGAACCCGGCCACACCTATAATATCGGACAGTTCAAGGAATGGGCGTTTAAGGCGCTTGTTAAGCTTATCTCATATCCGGAAGGATTCGGAGAAGAAGGCGCGGTATTGTCGGACGTGCAGGAAGTTGTGGAATACGTATTGGAGACTAAAGAACCTACACTCAATTTCCCTGCAAAGGGAGGTGATGATATGTGCGTGGTGACGTCTTCAAAGCAGACTTTCAAGAATGGACAACCAGTAGGACATCCAGAAGGTGTCCCGGTAACATTCTCAATATCTGGAACCGGATTCAAGGTTGACGGTGGAGGACAAGTAACGGTTGACGAGAACCCCAACAACACGACAAGAAAAGCGGTAGTGACGGTTAAACAGAATGAAAGCGGAAAGACATTGCAGATTACATGCAACCAGGCTGCATCTACTGTAACCTACGAATATGCGCTTACAGTAGACCCGACAGCGGTAACGTTCGACGGTGCAGGAGGTGAAAAGCTGGTTACTGTGACTTCTACAAGAACAAAAGTTCTGAACGGAGTAAAACAGCAGGCAGAAACTTATCCTACGGATATAGAACTGGCAGGTGTGGGATTCAGCTATGAAGTGAGCGGAAACAACTACAATCTGAAAGCCGAGGAGAATACCGGGACCTCACAGAGAACAGGAAAGGCAACCATTTCACAGGAAGGCGGAAAGACCGTACAGATGAACTTGACACAGAATGCGGCTACGGTGACGTATGACTATGCACTTACAGCCAACTCACAGACCATACAGTTTGTAGCGCTTGGAGAAACGAAGAGTTTACAAGTTGTTTCAACAAGACAGAAAAAAGTTAACGGTAAACCGTCTGGTGATGTCGAGAAGGTAGATACGACTGCACAAATTACCGGAACCGGATTTAGCGAGACTTCATCAGAAACCACCAATGGAGAGAATTATAGCATAGTGGCAGCAGAGAACAAGACAGAAACAGCTAATAACGGTTCTATTACCATTACACAGACTGGAAGTAACAAGACGGTAAAGGTTACGTTAACACAGCTTGCAGCGACAGTTACCTATGAATATACATTGACTACAGACCCGACAACACTTTCATTTGAAGCAGCAGGAGAAACAAAGATATTCGGTGTTTCAAGCAAGAAGCAGAAGAAAGTGAATGGGAAGAATGACGGTTCACCTATGACGGTTGACTACACTACTGTAGTGAGTGGTACGGGATTTACCAAGGGTTCTACTGAATATTCTGTAGTGGCGGATGCAAATACTGGCGCACAGCGTACCGGAACGGCAGTTGTTACGGCAGTAGAAGGAGGAAAGAAAGCGACGGTAAACCTTACACAATTGGCTGGAGAATAAAAATTGTTTACAATGGGAAAGAGAAAAGGAAAGATAATACAAAAAGCGGAAAAGCCAGATTTGATTGCAAGTCTTTCGAGTTTGTCCATTGAAGAGATAGACAGGCTGCAAAAGGCCGCTCCTATGGCATTCCAAAGCAAATTGCAGGCTGCGTTAAACTCAAACGATGCAGGGGAGATAATGAAGGCTAATTTGTATCTGGGAGAAATCAATAGACAGCCTACAAAAATTCAGTCTGTTTTCTTTGACCCTAACGACATATCCGGTAACGGAAGAGGATTCAAGGATTCTAAAGGGGTTCTGTCCTTTTCCGTATTGCGCCGGATGGGGGACATTCATATAGTGAAAAGTATCGTGTCTACACGCGTGGAGCAGATAATGAACTTTATGGATTTTTCGGAAGACGAGCAAAAGGAAGGCTTCACAATCAGAAAAAAGAAGAGCCTTTTTTCTACCGGGGATGAGAAATTGACAAATGAGGACAAGAAAAAGATTTCAAAGATAGTTGATTTCCTGGAAAAGGGAGGATGGACGGACAAATGGGACAATGTAGACAGCTTGCAGGAATTTGTAAGTAAAATAATGTCGGACAGTCTCACATTAGACCAGTTGGCCTTTGAGATGGTGCGCAACAGAATGTGGGAATTGCAGAAATTCCGCGCTGTGGACGCTTCTTTGATACGTTTTCTTGACAGCGTAGACCCCAGACAAAGGGAAGATTTCGAGCAGTACAGATTCAAGGGGCATTTGCCGCGTTACTGCATGGTGTGGGATGAAATGATTCTTCATAACCCTATAACGAAGGAACCGATATTGTATTACCCATGGGAGCTTGGATTCGGTATCAGAAACAAGACATCTGATGTAAGAAGAAACGGGTATGGAGTATCGGAATTGGAAACGTTGGTGAATATCATAACCTGGATATTATGGGGCTTTTCTTATAATGCGAATTTCTTTTGCGTTTCACCGGAAACACTCGTTACGACGAATAAGGGTTTAAGAAGAATAAAGGATTTGGTAGGTACAGAATTTGAAGTTTTTGACGGTGTGGAATACTGTAAGGCATCCGCATATAAGACAAGAATAGATGATTTGTACGAAACAAGACTGTATAACGGCTTAAAGATAAGAACAAGCCGCGAACACAGATTCTTGACTATAACGGATAAAGATAAATCTCCTAAATGGAAAGAACAAAAGGATTTGACTACGGATGATTATTGTTTAGTAGATATAAATACTTATGGAGATTTTCATGAGGAAGATTATTTCATAGGAAGAGAATATTTTAGAGAATTTACTAACCCAACAAAGGAAGCTGTTCTTAAAAAAGAAAAAACTTTTACCCCTTCTTTGGAGATGGTGAAAGATAAGTATTTTTGGGAAATGATTGGTTTTGCTTTAGGGGATGGTACCTGGTTGGAACATATACTTGAAATTTTCCCACACCATACAAAAGATAAAAAACTTTTTGGTGATTTCTCTAAAGTGTTGGATAAATACGGAATAAATTATCGTATAAAGAAAGGCAATCCTTCCACACAAAGAAGTGACGGGGAATATGGATATCCGTATATATTCATATATGACACATGCTTTATCGACTGGCTTATAAGCATAGGATTCGGATATACAAGAGATAAGAAGATACCCGTTTCCGTATTTAACTTGCCGGAAGAGTTGAGATGCGCGTTTTTGAGAGGATTGTTTTCGGCAGACGGACATACTTCTGCAAATATAATGGGATATAAAACTCCTACTATATGTTGTGTGAATAATGATTTGAGGCAAGATATATTACAATTATTATTAAGCGTTGGGGTTGCTGCGAGAGAGTGCAATAGAAGTAAAAGCAGATATAATGACCCAGTAACACTTGTTATTCAAGATGTAATGTCTTTTGTTGATAAAATAGGTTATTTGCAAGACTATAAAAATGAAGGTATATCAAGAGGAGAAAGGACAAAGGGCAAATGGGATTTGGTACCTAATTCTTTGGCTTTGGATATACTGGAAAACAACAGGGGAGGTGACATATCTTTCTCGAAGCATCATGTGAAAAAAGGTGGAAGGATAAGCAGAGGTAAGCTTATAAGGGTTCTGACAGAGGCGGGATGTAGCGTGCCGGAAATATTGAATTATCATTTCTATAAGGTAATGGACAATTCCAGACTTGTAAAGGAGAAGGAACAACTTTATGATATAGAGGTATTCAATGACAAGCATATATTTCTTGCCAATTATACGGCAGTCCATAACTGCCAGGGTTCACAGCCTAAAGGGTTTATTAACATAAAGAACCCTAATATATCAAACAGTACATTGCAGGAGTTTAGGCAGGCATGGACGCAAACGATGGCGGGGGTTAGCAACAGTCACCGCACACCCGTTATAAACGGTATAGATTTGGAATGGGTTGATTTACAGAAACTTAGCAATCGTGATATGGAATTCAACGAGTGGATAAAATTCCTTATCATAATGACATGTTCCGTATACCGTATAGACCCATCCGAACTTGGATTTAATTTCAAGGAAAGTCAGCAGATATTCGGACAGGACGGACAGCGCGAAAGATTGAAGCACAGCCGGGAAAAAGGATTGAAGCCTCTATTGATATTCTTGCAGGGTGTCATTACAAAGTACATTGTGAGCGAGTTGGACGAAAACTACGAGTTTGCATTTACCGGAATAGAGGTGGAAGACGAAGAAGCACAGGTAAAACTGGATTCTGAAAAACTGAGTAGCGGCATGGTTGCCATGCAGGATATATTCAAGAAGTATAACGGAAGGGATTTTGACCCGGAAAAGGACATCATTCTTAACCAGGTGTACCAGGGGATGAAACAGGCAGAAGAACAGAATAAAATGTTCGGAGCTTCACAGCCTGGACAGCAGCCGGAAGGTGTACCGGAAGACGAGGAAGACCCGTTCGCACAATACAAATCGTTTAACGATAATCCTATAATGAAACCAGCAGTTGACTATTATTTAAAAAATCTTTACAAATAAGGAATTATGGAAAGTTTCGATGATTTAAAGTTAGAAAGATATATAAACAAGGCTCTTTTGGAAAAGAGTTTGGGAAGACCAGAAATGTATGACGGGCTTCTGGAGATTGCGAAGGCACAACAAGGCGTATATGTGAACAACGCGGTAAACCGGAAGCTTGGCATTGTTGGGCTGCCATGCAAGAAAAGAAAGGCTACGGAGGAAGAGAAAGCCGATTTAACCAAGACAACAGAAGACCTTTATAAGGAAGGTAGTGCGTGGAAACGAGACAGACAGATTAAAGTACATAACAAAGTGAAGTCTGAATATCGGAAGAAAATGCTATTTGAGACAAAACCGCGTGCTTACTTAATGCTTGGCGGTGGTGGTTCGGGCAAAGGGTATTATCTTAAGAAGATGAAGGAGAAAGACCCTTCTATTGATAAACTTCCAGTTATTGATGTGGACGATATGCGTGACATGATACCGGATTATGAAAGGGTGAAGGGAATAGACCCAAAGAAAGCTTCATCCTATGTGCATGAGGAAGTATCGGATATAGGTAAAGCGATAGACAAGGAATATATAAAATCTAAATCTTCTTTTGTAAAAGATGCTGTATTTGGAAACCCGGCAAAACTTGAAAAATTGGTTGATGAATTGAAGGCACAAGGTTACGATGTCCATTTGGTAGGCGTGGCAACCGATTTCAGTACGGCTTTGGATAGAATACAGAAACGTTTTGAGAGAACGAAACGGTATGTTCCTACAGAAGTGGCGAAAAAAGGACATAAAGGAGCGTCCGAATCTTTCAAGAAAGTTATCGAAACTCCGTTGAAAGATAAATTCAAGTCCGTTAAATTGTATGACGGAAATTCCGATAATGGAGTGATTTATGATAACAAAGTGTTAAATCAAAAAGAACTTGATAGGTTTCTTAAAAAAATAGACTTATAAATTTGTTCAATTCTGAACAGTTTTGTATATTTGCATAGAAACTTAAAGAAAGGAGTAAAATTATGGCAAAGAAAAAGTACGGAATTGATATGACGGCTGACGAATGGTTTGAGATTGAAGAACGTGGAATGGGCGAAGGTTGGACGATGGAAGAAGTTGCAGCTTTAGGTCCAGAAGGTAGAGAGTTTCATAGAAGCGCTCCATATAATCCTTACTTCCCGAAACCAGATATGTCTATTTTTAACGAAGACCTTTATGATGGTTATAAGATAAAGAAGAATGTCGGAAAAGAAAGTTGATGGTATAAGAACCCCTTTGGTATCGCGTCTTATTGGAGTGAAAAGACACGTGAAAGACCCTATCAGATATCCGAAAATACAATGCGGTTATGAAGGTCTTGCACAGACCATGTTTGCCACACAGTCGGACGCGATGATAAAGGAGCTTGTAAAGGAAATGATAAAATCGGTTGAAAGATGATATTCACACCGGAAGAGATACAAAAACTATATGATATAATAGACTACCGTCTTGCAAGAATTGTAGCCGATGTAATGGGGGATGAACTGTTGACACCGGAAGACAAGTCTTTGTTAAGACGGTATGGCTATAAATGGAGAAGGGAGATAGAAAAGTTACCACCCTATTTTCAATCCTATCTGTTTGGAAGGTTGAGTGCACAACTGACGCCTTCCCAATTGTCTACACTCAATTTTGACGATTTTACCAAGTATATAGACCGTCATCAATGGGCGGCACTTACATCTTTGGAACAGGAAGTGTATTATGCGGCAGCAACACGCACATACTCCTATATAAAGACGATGGGGGAACGGGCAAAAACGATAATGTCTAATGCCGTATCGGAAGAAGAGGTAAAAGTTCTTGTGGAACAGCAAAGACAATTGGAGCTTGGAACGATAAAGAAGGAAATGATAGAAGGCGTTCTGAAAAAGAAGTCCGTGCAGAATATTGTCAGTAATATAGGGCATTCCTTGGAAGACTGGAACCGTGATTGGGGGCGTATAGTGGAAACCGAGATGCAGAACATCTATCAGACTGGGGTAGCCCAGCAGATAATGAAGGAACAGGGAGCGGACGCGCTTGTATATAAAGAGGTATTCAGTGGAGCGTGCCAGCACTGTATAAAGTTTTACACCACGGCAGGGATAGGAAGTAAACCGAGGATATTCAAGCTTATAGACCTTATAAACAACGGGGACAATATAGGGAAGAAAGTTAAAGATTGGAAACCAGTGTTAAATAGTGTTCACCCATTCTGTCGTTGTGACCTTAAGGAGGTACCTAAAGGTATGGTTTGGAATGACGAGACGCATTCGTTTGAACCGCCTAAAGAACCATACAAGAGACAGGTAGAGAGAAAGAGTAAAGTAAAAATATATGTTGGAGATAAAAAGTTTGAGGTATGAGGTTCGGATATAAAGGAGATGTAGAGGTGTTGACCCTACGGAAGACAAGGGTAACAAAGGAATATGTAAAGGAAAGCGCGGAAGAGGTGGATGTGTACAACTGGGAGATTGTCCCGGTACGTCTGGACCAGATAAAGGAGGATGAGTATGTATTACTCTATTGCATGATGAACAGTACGAACCTATTCAAGAAGGGGGTAAAGTGTATCGATTTCAAAGGCGAGATGGAAAATATTGTGTTAGACAATGGAGCGATAATTTCTGTATGTGAAGATGCAAAACATCTCGTTTTTACAATGCCGCATCAAGTAACGATACCGCTTGTTGATGAAAAGACATTCGATGAATGGACCGATGAAGATTGTTTTGGAATAAATAGCGGAAGCAGTCGAAGGGGTGCTGATAAGGAGATAGAACAAGGAGATGTAGAGGAATACATAAAATTCTATAATGATAATCCGGAATATATGCATATGGATGTGAGAACGGTAAAGATAAAGGAAAGAGGATTATCATTATATGAAGGGAAACTGTATAACATAGAGGCTGGTCCCGAATACGCGCTTATAACTAAAAAAGGTTTGTTTTTGAAAACGGAGCATTGATATGATGGAAGGAGGGTTTAATACCGGGTTTGTGGAAATAAGGACGCTTGAAGGCGAGAAATTCCTAAAGGATATAAGGATTAATGAAGCCGTAAAGACAAGACATTCCTATACGCTTGCAAACGGTCTGCATGTACGCGAAATGAAGCCACGCGAATCAGTGTACAACATTTATTTTATCGCTGGTAAGGAAGGTGTGCTTAACAGAGTGTCTGGTGAACAGATGGTATGGACGTATGGAAAGAACTATCTTGTTCCGGTAAAAGTAAAGGAATTGAACATTTCCGACAGAATTGTTCTGTATGGGAACAAGAGGGGTAGGATTGACCGGATAGAAAAGGTGGAGACACTTAACAGGTATTTTTATAAGCCCGAATTGAAGAAAAACACTTCCTATTATATTGATAATGTCTGTATTTTTGGATAGATTGTGCAAATTTCGTATTTTAGCAAAAAATTTGTAGCTATGAATTTAAAGAAATTATTTCATTTACAGACAGCAGAACAAAAGGTGTCTGAATACAGGGAGTTGCTGAGACGCTCCGAAAAGATAGAAGCAAGAACAGAAGAGCTTGCAAACGAATTTGCCGAAAGAAGCCAGGTATTGAAAAGCTTCTCCCTGCTTGACAAGGACGAAAGAGAGATTTCGGAAGAGAAATACAACGAGTTCTTGAAGGAGCATACTTTACGGGTTGCACAATTGCAGAAAGACAGGGACAAGGTTTTCAAGGCTATTGCCGCCTTCCAGAAAGACGAAGATATAACGGAAGCCATTGCGGATGTATATGCGGTTCATGTAGCAAAGAAAGCATGGAAAAGCAAGAAGCTTTCCAAAAGCGCATACGATGATATCATGAAGGCAAAGACCGGGGTAGTCAAGTATGCGGACGTGCTTTTGTTCAGAGGCAGTAAGTTGCTTATCTTACAGAGAGCAGGGGAACACATGAACTATACACCCGATTGGTGCATACCTGGGGGACATGTTGACGAAGGAGAAGATTTCCGTACAGCCGCACAAAGAGAGCTTTTCGAGGAGACCGGGATAGACGTTCCGGAAGATACTCTTATGGAGGTCGGTGTAGCTAAAACGAAGAATGCGGAAATCCATTACTTCATGGGACACGTCGACGATGAATCCCCGGCTTTTGTGGTGGTTGACGGTGAGGAAGAAATCGGAAGTATGTGGATTGACCCGGATACCGAACTGGAAGACTACGATTTCATCTTTGACATGAAAGACAATATCAAGAAGATTTTGGGCTTGGAAGTGAAACCCAGCCCGGTAGAAATCGTGATGAAGGCTTTCCAGGAAGGAAAAGTAACGGAAGATGTGGTAAAGTCCGTGTGTGGGAAATATCCTAAAGAGATACGGAAAGCGAACAACAAGACCGATTTTTCACACAGTGAAAGAAAGGACCTTGCAAAGAAAGGCGAGGCAATGCCGAACGGGAAATATCCTATCAGAAATAGCCAGGATTTGAAGGACGCTATTAAGTTGTCCGGTGCTTCTGACATGCCAAAAGAAAAGGTTAAGGCGTGGATTAAGAAACGTGCTAAAGAACTGGGTCTTGAAAGCGAATTGCCGGAAGAATGGAAAAGTAAGGAAGTTGAAAAGACGATGGACTGTAACGATGCGAATGCCATTTGCAAGGAAGATTTGGACGACAAGCCAAAAGGCCCGGAAGGTGACGGAATAGCAAAGAACGAGGAAACGGAAACTACGAACGAAGAAGCGAACAGCGAGGAAATAGAGAAGTCGGAAGACGGACTGACGGTTTCCATGAAGTTTTCCACTGTAGAGGATGCGATGATATTCAAAAGTGTTATTTCCGAAATGATTCAAGAGGGGAAGGTGAAAGCCGATGTACTGGAAAAGGCAAAGAAGGAGGACAGTATGTATACGGTGTTTGCCGATTTCGCTAATTTCCTGGAAGGCGTTAAGACGCGTTCAAAAAATGTGCATTGGAAAGAGGAAGACAATGCCAAGCACAAGTATCTGGACGATTTGTTAGAGGAGCTTTCCGACTATGAAGATAAGATAATGGAAGCCGGACAAAGCGGTTTCGGCCGTTTCAAGGACGGGGAGATAAACGGTGAAGAAATAGAGGTGAACGACCCTATAGAATTGGTAGACCTCATTATAGACCGTACAAGGGATTTCTATTCCAAGCTTGACAATAACCCCGAATATGCCGGGGAAAAGTCGTGGGTGGAAGATTTTATGGCAACACTCAAACAGACGAAGTATCGTTTACAATTATATTAATTGTTGGGGAGGGGTGTAATCACCCCTTCTTTTTATTAAAGGAAGACATGGAAAAGGATATACTGAGTTTGTGGATAATTATCTAAAAGCGAAGGGTGAATAATTTTTGCATAAAACTTTGGCTATTTGCATAAAAATCCATACATTTGAATCGGTAAAGCTGTAAATATATTTTAGTTATTGTAATATATTGATTATTAGATATTTACAGAAACATGTTTATTTCAATTCGTTGGATTACAGATTATTATAAGATGTTTGAAGTAGATTCAAAATTTAATTTTTTCACAGAAGCAAACTTTGAAAAATCAGATTTCAATCCTATGGATTACCCGGTAGGAGATGATAGAAGATACGAAAAAATGATTTTTGAAGGTTTGGCGTCCGATTCTTCTATAGATTCGGAGGATGAATCTATGAATCCTAACGGATTTGTAATAGACCGCTTTTTAAAACACGGTCTAATCAATTTGGACCATTTGCCATCACGAAGCCCTATCAATAAATCAAGGTTCTGGATAGGACATCCTTTGGATGCTTATGTAAAGAATAACAAGTTTTACGTACGTTGTCAGTTGTGGAAAAAATCTCCGGAAGCAAGAGCCTTTTATGACAAGGCACTGGAAATGCTTGCAAGCGGCACCGACCGGAAGCCGGGTTTCTCCGTTGAGGGGAGAGCGCTGGAAAGAGACAAGAACAATCCTAAAAAGGTGACAAAAGCGCTTATCACAAACGTAGCAATGACAATGACACCCGTAAATGCAAATTCGTTTGCCGATATAGTAAAGGGCGTGCAGACAGTAGATTTCGTGGAGAGCAATAAAGAAGAAATTAGCAACGGTTCCAATAACGTTCTTGTAGAGCTACAGAAGGACGGATATAATATAAAGATAGACAAGTCTTTCAACGTTACCATTAACCCTATCATAGTGGAAAGAGACGAAAGATTTCAAGAGCTTTATAGATATTATCTGAACGGCAATGTAGGATTGAACGTTATAAAGGACTATTTGAGAACCGTTAATAAATAAGTTTGTACACAATTAAAAGTTTAATAAAGATGGACGAAAAATATTTGAACGACCCTATCGTATCTCTGATGAAGTCTATGGGATTTTCTGACGAGTACATTATGGCGAACGTGAAAATCGAAAAGTCTGAAAACGGAGCAGCAGCAGGAGACCATGAATCCGAAACCAAAGAGGAAAAGGATATCAACAAGCTGGAAAAGGAAGCCGTGAAGGACGAAGAAAAGGTAAAGGAAGACGAGAAGAATACAGCCGAGGACAAGAATGCGGAAAGCGAAAAGATGGAGAAATCTAACGCGGAAGATATTATGAAGTCCGTAGGTTCTGTATTTGCCCCTCTGATGGAAAACTTCCAGAAGTCTATGGAAAAATTCCAGGAGACAGTGGACGGTATCAGTGAAAAACTTGACAAGATGTCTGGTGTTACCCCTATGTTCCGTTCAGAAGGACTTAGCAATATGACCGCTATTCAGAAATCTTTCGAGGAAAGAAAGGATGAAGCAGGTAAATATGAAGTTAACGTGGTGAAAGACAGACCTATGGCAGTAAAGCTTATTGAAAAGTCTTTGGAAGAGGCACCGGAAGATATCGCTAAATCACTGGAAAGTGACGCACTGGCATATCTTATCAACCCGGATGCTGAAACAGTAGGCGAGAACCTGGCACGTTACATGTATGAGAAAAACGGTGTAAAATTCGTGAAATAAACTCTATTAAATAAAAAGAATATGGATTTGTATAATTATAGCAATCAAAACGGTACTGGCGGTGTACTGGACGGCATGGATTCGGCAGAAATCTTGAAAGCGATGGAAGCAGGTCTTAAGACCGGAATGCAGTATAACAACGAAATCAACAATGGTGGTGGTTTGAAAGTTGAATCCCTGGATTCAGTCTTGAAGATTCTGGGCAACCGTATGAACCAGTTGGTTTATTACATGGAAATGCCTAAACATAAGATTGACAACACTGTACACCAGTACAACCAGTTGTACAAGTATGGTGAGGAAGTCGGTATTTTTAACGCAGAAGGTGAGACACCGCAGGAAACCGATTCTCAATACAGACGTAAATCAATCGTGACTAAGTTCATGGGTGTTTCCGGACAGGTTACACATCCGGGAATGTTGGTTAAATTGGCTGGCAATATGGACATGTATCAGAAAGAAGTCGAGAATAAGACTATCCTTCTGAGTACCATTATCGACACACGTCTTGTTGACGCTGATTCTTCTTGTGTAGCCGAGCAGTTCGACGGTGTTTTCCGTCAACACATGTTGGGTATCAACGAAATGGACGGTGGCACGGCAGAAGGTAAGACTTCTGAACAACTGTTAGACGGTTATTTCAACAGTCCGGCAGTTATCGACGCACAAGGTTCTGTGTTGAATGACAGTCTGATTCAAGACGCTGCAAACGTTGTAGTGAACGTTTATAACGGTTATATCGACCGCATCATTTCTAACCCGATTGTGTTCAACAACTACGTTAAGATGTTCCACGAAAGCAAGCGAGTTATTGTAGGTCTTGCTGCCTCTGTAACTGGTGCAACAATGGGACAGTCTGTAAACGACGTTACAACTCAGTTCGGTAAGATTAACATCAAGAATGACCGTTTCTTCGACGAACGCAAGCCTATTATGGTAGGCAAGGGCGCCACAAGTGCTAAAGCTCCGGTTACTCCGGTTGTTAGTACTGCCAAGGTTAATGCAGCCGATACTAAGACTAATTTCGGCAACCATGCAGGTTCTTATGGCTACTTGGTAACGGCAAAGAATCGTTATGGTGAATCTGCACCTCTGAATATCACATCTGCTGGTGCCCAGACTGTAGCTGCTTCTGAATCAGTAGAATTTGACTTTACTGCTGGTGTGGGTGGTGCATATCCGGCTACTTGCTTCGTGGTATACCGTACCAAGAAGAACGCGGTTTTGAATGCAAATACCGAATACTTCCCTATCTTTGAGGTTCCGGCTTCACAGATGGCAACAGGTTATGACGGTGCAGACGCAAATTGTGTACGTGACCGCAACCGTATCATTGCAGGTACCAAGTCTGCTTTGGTATATTACAATGACAGTCAGATTAACGAATACTTGCAGTTTGCTGATACTATGAAGATGGACTTCGCTGTTACATCTCCAAGCAAGCGCTTTGCAATTCTGAACTACGGTACCCCGGTACTGTATCAGCCTGCAAAGATTGTACGTATCGTTAACATTGGTGAAGAAGGCTTGTAATTAGCTTGATATAAATTTATAGGTTTAAGAAGTGAAAAGTGAAAGGGAGGGAGTAATTGAACTCCTTCCCTTTTTGTTTAAAAATTTTGTATTATGGAAAAAGTGATTTTAAAAAGTCGGGTGTATAACAACCATAGAATTGTACTTAATGGTGGCCCGGTACAGTTTGTTAACGGTAGAGCGGAAGTATCGGAAGAACTCTATCAAGAAATAGTAAGCCGTAAACTTCCCGATATTTACAAGGAAGGTGAGGAACCGGAATTCAAAACACGCCTTGAAGAAAAACTTCGTTCGGAAGTGAAAGAAGGGAACAAGGAATATGAAGAGGAAATAAAACGTCTTAAGAATATCGTCGAGGCACAGAAGGTTGAAATTTCCAAGAAAGAAAAGGAAATTGAAGTATGGAAGAAATGCGTCGAGGATTTGAAGGCAGGAAACAAGGAGACGCAGGCAGTAGCCCCCGAACTGGAAACAAAGCAGGAAGTTTCTATTAAGGAAGAAGAGGACGATGAGGTAAAGACGGCTCTTAAGAAAATGAAGGTTGACGAATTGAAAGAACTTGCAATGACAGAAGACGGAGGCTCTTTTAAAGAAGAAGACCTTAAAGGCAAAAAGAAAGAGGAAATTATAGATATGATTTTGTCTAAATAAAAATAATTTACAAAGATGGGTCGATTGACGTTTACGATAAAATACAAGAAAAATTCCGGACTTGTGCTGTCTGTAGCCGAGATATGGCAGACATACTTATACGGAATAACCATTGACGGAGGGCAAGGAGCATCATTTACGGACGAATCCATGCGCTCCTATATAGAATCAGCACAAAGAGAGGTTGAGAATTGGTTCAATTTGAAATTTGTAAAGCAGTTAATCGACCAGTCTTTGACTTATTACCAAAAGGACTATTGGCAGCAATTCCCTATATTGTTCCCGTCATATCCGGTAAGGGAGCCGTTAAGCATGATTGGGATGCTCAATAAGATAGAGCAGATTATATACCCCCAAGGATGGCTGTCATGTGAGTATGACAGTGGTATGGGACAAGGGAAAAGAAGGCTGAGTGTTGTTCCTACAGGGTCTTCCACGACACAAGGAAATGCGGAAATAATATTGACAGGCATAACGTCTCAGATTGGTATGCAGCGTTTCCAGTATATACCGGATTATTGGAGGGTACAGTATATAACCGGATGGGACGTGGACCAGATGCCTATGGACTTGATTAATCTGTTGGGAAAACTTGCATCATTCGGGCCGCTTAACATAGCTGGAGATTTGGTTCTGGGTATTGCAGGCGTTTCTGGACAGTCTTTAAGTATAGACGGATTAAGTCAAAGCATAAGCACAACGGCTTCTGCGACATCTGCCGGGTATTCTGCACGATTGATTCAATATCAAAAAGAGATAAAGGAAACGGTAGGAAGGTTGAAGTTGGTGTATGACGAGGTTAAATTTGCAGTATTTTAAGTTATGGGAGAAACAAGAAATATATTACAGTCCTCATCTTCCGGATTGAGTAATTTCCGACCGGAATTTTTCAAATCGGAGTTCGACCAGGCGATACAAGCCAAAGGTTACGACGTGGAGATAATGCGCGCTTTACGTTGCCCGTGTCATGGAAAAGAATCTGCACTGCCGGACTGTCAGAATTGTTTCGGTACCGGATATTTCTATGTGAACGCGATACATACAAAGGCATTGATAACTGGAATAAACTTTACCGACAAATACAAGTCATGGAGCCAAGAACTTTTAGGTACAATGGCTGTAACGGTAAGGGATATAGACAAGGCGAATTTATCCTATTATGACAGGATTTCTTTCAGAAATGAAATATCGTATTTTTCTGAAAATCTCCCTATAAGATACGATGATATGGGACAGCCGTTTGTGTTCACTACATACAAGCCAGTACAAGTATTGGCTATGTATCTGTTCGAGGCTTCAAACAAGCCTCTCATAAAGACGGACAAGGGACATATAAGCGACGTTAGCCCCTATTGTATCATATTGGACATGGAGATAGACGCTTTGCCCGAAAATGGTTTTGTGTCGGTATATTACAAACATAATCCGGAATATCATGTTATAGACTTACCACACGAGATACGTGCTTCATGGGCAACCGACAAGAAAAGCGGACAACTCACTAAGATAGAGCTTCCGGTTCAAGCCATTGTAAGAAGGAGCCATCTTATAGCGATAGAGAAGCCGAATTTTGATGGTAGCGGTGTGATATATAATGAGGATGTAACTATATAGCACTTTGCATTAATTTTTAAACTAAAACATTTGCTTTTTACTTTAAAATAATTATATTTGTATTATGATAAAAGCCTATAGATATAAACTGAAACCGAACGAGAACCAGAAGATTTTCTTTGAGAAGTCTTTTGGATGTACCCGGTTTGTTTATAATTGGGCTTTATCAAAAAGAATCGAAGCGTACCAGCAAGAAAAGAAACGATTGTCTTGTGTTGATTTATGTAAGTTGCTAACCAGTATTAAAAAGGAAGAAGACAAAATTTGGTTGAATGAGGTTTCAGCCGAATGTTTGCAACAGTCTATCCGTAATATGGATAGCGCTTTTACGAGGTTCTTTCGTGAAAAGAAAGGGTTTCCGAAATTCAAGTCAAAGAAAGATAATCAAAAATCTTATAAGGCAATAAACAGTGTCAAGGTAGATTTTAATTCAAATAAAATTCAGCTTCCTAAAATCGGCTGGGTATCATTCTACAAAAATCGGACTTTTGAAGGAAAGATAGGAACTGTAACGGTAACCAAGACTGCAACCGGGAAATATTATGTTTCCGTTCTTGTTGACGACGGGAAAGAGCTTCCTAAAAAACCGGATATAAAGTACGATACAACTGTTGGTATTGATGTCGGGATAAAGGATTTTGCCGTTCTTTCAAACGGCCAAGTCTATGAGAATCCGAAATATCTTGAAAGAGCCGAACAAAGATTGAAAGTATTGCAAAGAAGGTATTCAAGAAAGCAAAAAGGAAGTAACAGAAGAGAAAATGCAAGAAAAAGGCTTGCAAAGGCTTATGAGAAAGTAACAAATTGCCGTAAAAATTTCATACATCAAGTTACGTCAAGGATTGTCCGTGAAAACCAAACGATAATCATTGAGGACTTGAATGTAAACGGAATGTTGAAAAATCATAACCTTGCAAAGCACATATCATCTGCAAGTTGGAATGAATTTTTCAGACAATTGCAGTACAAGTGCGAATGGAACGGAAGAAACCTCCTAAAAATCGGAAGGTTTGAACCAAGTTCTAAAATGTGCACTTGTGGATATGTGAACCATGAACTGAAATTGTCGCAGCGAGAATGGACGTGTCCTAATTGTAACCAATTGAACGACAGGGATTTGTTAGCCGCGATAAACATAAAGAGGTTCGGACTGCAAAGCCAGAACCTTATAGGAGAATCACCCGTGGTAGACGGGATTGTGGACGTGGAGTGGTCGGCAGTAGCCGGGGCGGTGAAGCGTCAATATGTATTATTGTAAAATAATATATAATTACCTAATTACCTAATGAAGACGTGTAAAAATTTGCTTTTTTGATGAAAAGTGTTTAGATTTGTACAAATTTAAATATTTTGTATTGTGAGAGCAAAGAAAGTTTTGGAAGTCCTGGGTATAAGCCGGGCAACATTATCCAATTATGTAAAGGAAGGAAGGATAAAGACCCATAATTCCGCTACACAATGGATAGATTATGACGATGAATCGGTATATGCGATTGCATCTAAAGGACAAAGAAAGAATGTAATATATGCAAGGGTTATGAATAAACATAACCTTAACAAGCATATAGAAGCATTGGAAAGGTATTGCAGGGAAAACGGACTGCACGCCAAAGATGTATATAAGGATGTGACGTTTAACGTTACATTGGCGCAAAGAAAAGGGTTCAACAAGTTGTTGGACGACGTGATATCCTATAAGATAGGAACGGTAGTAACACTGAGCCGGAAAAGTCTGTCTGGAACGGACAGTGAGTTTATAGAGATATTGTTTGCAAAGTTCGGGTGTGATATAAGATACATAACGGAAGAATAAGGTGTTGCCTCTATATGTTGACATATCGGAAACGGTTGCGGAATTCGCGTTGACACCACAAGAAGCGGAATTCCTTGGAACACGTCTTGTTGACGATGTAGTAAAGGAATATATGCGAAGATGGAATGCACTTGTGGATTCCGAACTGCACCAGACACGGGGGATATATCGGTCTGCTATGCAGGTAGACCGGACTTCTGCCACATCTGTAGAATTTGTATTGTCTGCAAGGGCGGCAGGTCCTCTTCCTATGATGCTGGAAGAGGGTGCGACACCGTTTGACGAGAAGATAGGATTCCAGCGTTCGGACAAGGCGAAGATAAAGAAGGACGGTTTGGGATGGTATCTTACAATACCGTTCAGACATGCTACGCCTGGAGCAATAGCGGAATCTGGAATATTCAGTTCCGTTATGCCTAAAGACGTGTACGATATGGCACGTAATGCAGGAGGGCAACCATTGAAGCTTGCAGATTTGCCAGCAAGCCAGCAAGTAAAAGGAAGTCGGAAGGAGATAAACATACCCAGAATGAACGTACCGGAATACATGCACAAGTCGGCAAAATATGAAGGTCTTGTAAGGGTTGAAGCCCGAAGTTCGGACCAGGAAAAGAGAGGTCAATATATGACATTCAGAAGAGTTAGTGATAAGTCAGACCCTACAAGCTGGTTCAATGGCGGTATAACAGCCAAAAAACTAATGGACAGGGCTTTGGAAGAGGCGCAGATAGAATATGTTGCCGAAATGGCGATAGACGAGGCATTAAAAAGAATAAAAGGACTATGATAGAAATAGTAAAAGTAAAGCAGTTTATAGTATCAATATTGAACTATATACCGGAAGATTACAGACTGCACAAAGGAGATGAACAGAATACTTTCCTATACAGACTTCTTAATGGAATGAAGGAAGGGAATTTTGATTTTTACGACCAGGCAAAGAAGCTGTTTTTAAGAGGAATGACAAACCCCCGTAATTTAAGGGTGCTGTTTGAATTCCCGAAAGACAATACGGGATTGCCAGCCTATGTAATAAGGGAACCGGGTGCAGACCCGGGAGCAGCCAATTCCATAGGAAAAATGAATGGACAGATATACGATGGCGGTGCATGGCAAATAAGAGACAGCCGTTTCCATAACTTTGAAATAATGTGTCTTTCGGACAACATGCTGGAAAGCATAATTATGTCGGAAGTTCTGTATGCACTGATAATGGGTTCCTATAACTGGCTGTCTACCCAATATGATTTGGTAGAGGTAAGGATAACAGAATTAATGACAAACCAGAATGTATTGCCTATTCCTATTTTCATAAAGTCTGTAAGGCTTGACTTGACTTTGGACCAGATTGTAGGAACACTGGTAAACGAAGAACTGCTTAATAAGATTGCATTCGAGAATGCAGGGATAGCAGCCGATAAATGGGGTGGGGACAATTATCAAAGAGACTATGAGTTACCAGGTGTAGAATCAGACATTGATAAAATTGTGACTAAATAGTTGGTGTAAGGAATAAAAATGTTTAACTTTATACCGAAAATGTATGAATGTAAGGATTTGATAGGGAAGTTCTTGCAGAATTTCGTGGACTAATAAAAGAAAAATAATATGGCATCAACGTTTATTTTCAACGGTCGGCAGATTTCATTGCCCGGTGTCTACTCCACTATTGTAAGTGGGGAAATGAACCCGGCACGAAATCTTGACTATGGAAAAGTCCTTATTATTGATACAGGAAAGTATTCAGCCGGATTTGGTGGCGGTGCTGGTATCAATGGCGAGAATGCGCAGGGACAGAACGCTATCTATACTTTCGACAATATCGCGGATTTTCGTGCTTTCATGAAGGGAGGTCTTTGGTGGAGAGTTGCCGAAGCTCTGTTTGCACCGGACCCTTCAAACCCCGATGCAGTAGGAATTTCCGAACTTGAATTTGTTCGTGCAGCAACAACTACAGGTGCAAAAATGACGTTTGCGATGACAGCAGGAGGCACGTTTGCGGTAAAAACATTGGACGAAGGTTTGGTAGCCAACGGTTCGTTATTGAACGACGAGTTATTAACAAAGGGTTACGGTATGAACTTTATCGCAGGACGCGAAGACGCTACCAAGTGGATTTTGCAGTTCTGGAGAGGTACATATACCGGAACATACAGCGATGGTTTACCCTACGGAGACATCACGCAGGAAAACAGTGACCCCGAACTTGTTCTTGAATCACCGGAATTCAAGAATATGCAAGAACTTGTGGATTGGGCACAGAATGATTCTAATTTTGCTTTGGCGTTCGTACTTGATTCAACTACCAATGTAGAAGGAAATGGTGAGATTACCGAAGAGGACATTACAACGGCACTGAATGGTAAGCCTTATATTTTGGCGGCAGGAGGTACAGAAAGTTTCGACATGGACGACTTTAACGCTGTACTGGACCAGATTGTAGGTTTGGACTATAGTAATGTCATTCTGGACCAGGTAGGAGACAACGCCTATTCAGCCACGACAAAGGCATATCTTACACACATGAACGGTGCGGCCAAATTCCAGCATTTCCTCTATGTGGCAGGATATGACAAGGGAGCGGATTTCTCAAAGGAAATCGATTTGGCGAAAAAGTTTGACAGTTCGTTCGTGCAGCTTGTACATGGTGGGGCAGGTGTGGTATCCGCATTTGATGCGCAGAAAATCCGTTGGTGGGGTGTAATGTATAACTTGTGCGCGATTGTGGGTCGTATCAGTGGAAAACCGCCTTATGTACCGCCCACATTCAAGACTATCGGAGTTGACAGACTGCAACACTCATTGACTGAATCGGAGAAGAAGAAGGCATTGAAATACGGTATTTTAACAACCGTATTGAACGACTACACCGGAAAGTTCAATATCTTGCAGGGTGTGAATACATTGCAGGACAACGCCAACTTGTTCAACGCAAAAGGACAGTCCTATTCTATCCAGTTTATGCGTATCGTCGCACAAATCAATAAGGAATTGATTGTAAATGCGACATTGGATTTGCTGGGACAGGAAAACGGTGTTAACGCCAATACACTGACAGCAGGAGCGGTTAAAGACTGGACTGTGGCATACTTGCAGTCAAGAACTGCAACGGACGCACAAGACAATCTGATTTTGTCGTTCAAAGACGTAGTGACAACAAGAAAGGAAGACGCTTATTTCACCACTTACAAAATTGTGGTAAATAACGAAATCACCAAGTTGTTCTTTACAGGTTACTTAATTCGTGGATAAAACAAACCCTAAAAATTAGAAGATTATGGCAGTTTTTACAGCGCCTAAAGCGTATATTAAAATAGATAATCAAGTAGCCGGGTTTGTTCGTAATCTGCAATTTGCAGAAAACATCACCCGTGCGAATGTACAAGGGCTTGGCTCACTCCTTAACCAGGAGGTTCCGGCCGTACAGTATCAATGCACATGGACGGTAGACCAATTCTTTATTGACTTCAAGCAGCCAGTAATGGAAGGTATGATGCACCGTCTTGGTTCCGTCAAGTCTATCGTAGACACCTTGATTTTGGGCGAGCTTGGTTTTGCCATTGCTATTTACAGCAAGACAATTCAGAGCCAGGATTCGACTACAAAGATGGTGACAGCAGTAGACCCTACCGGACAGACTATGTGCATGTTGAATCCGTGTTTTGTAAATAATCAAAATTTTTCATTGCAAGAAGCTGGCATTGCCGGTTATTCCATCAGCGGACTGTATTTAACACCGATATCTACACTTGAACTTTAATTTTGATTTTTATAAATACTTGATATTTAGGGAGTTACTATATGTAACTCCCTTTTATTTTGGTTATAAATAATTACAAAAAGGATTAATTGCAGAATAATAAAATGTTATGTAATTTGTAAAATATTTTTATTATAATGAATTATTGGTATTGTGAAATGATGTTAAACAACCCATATTTTATACATAAGCACTTGCGTATCTCATAACATAATATTATCTTTGCAATGTGGTTCTGATGAGGGAACCAAAAAATGAAAAGTTAAACAAATAAAAAAGATAAGGTTATGAAATCAAATGTAGAAAGAATGACGGAAGATTTGAAAAAGGTTTTGTTTTCAAATGTATATAGCTTTGAGATTGAAACGAAAGATATAGTTTTCGGATTTAATAAGGTATTGAAGAAAAGAACTAAATCACTGGCAAAGGCTATAGCTTTGGAACAAAAACTGAGAAATGATGTCGGACGTTATTTGTCCAGTACAGTAGTTGTTGCTTCTGTAAGAATGTACAGAAATGGAGAGTTAAGAGGTGAATTTAAGGCTAATAATTTTTGATTGTCAAACAAATAAAATTTTGAAGTTATGAACGTTTACAGCAAGTTTTGTCCGAATGTATTTTTAGCAAAGTGCGAAGAAAAGTATGAAAAGGGAAAAGTTATCGAAGTAACGACCAAGTACGGAAAGGAAAACGAGTGCATTGTTTTCAATCTGATATATGAAAAGGACGGATTCTATTACTATTCGATAGTACGTGCAGACGGGTTCAATGTCCAGGAATGGGCGAAACAAAGAGCAGAAAGACGCAGAATGTGGGCAGCTTCGGCAGAGCAAAAGAGTAATGAGTATTACGAGAAATCCAATAAAGATAGAGACTTCCTATCATTGGGAGAACCTATCAAGGTCGGACACCACAGCGAAAGAGGACATAGAAAAATGATTGACGAAGCCTGGAACAATATGGGCAAAAGTGTTGAGTTCAGCGATAAGGCTGTCGAACATGAAAGAGTAGCCAAGTATTGGGACAAGAAAGCGGAGGTAATTAATCTATCCATGCCGGAAAGTATAGACTATTACGAGCACAAGTTAGAGAAAGCCAAAGAATATCACGAAGGCTTGAAGTCCGGCAAATATCCACGTGAACATTCCTATTCTTTGACTTATGCGAAGAAGGCGGTTAATGATATGCAAAAGAATTATGACACAGCAAAAAGATTGTGGGGAGAACAAGAGGATTGAAACAGCCATTGAAAGGATAATAGAATATCTTTTCAATTACACTCCCAATTTTAAAAGAACCCGGTCAAAAATAGAACTCATGGAAAAGTTCTGGGAAAAGACCGGGATTTCCTCTAATAGGGCGTTATGGGAATATATGGTGTTCCAGGGTGCCATGATAGAGAATAGCAGATATAGAGAGATAATATTCGACCCCTATAATCTGATAGGACCTAAAGCTATAGAGAAATGGAACAAGAGAAGTAAATACCAGGTATTCAGAGCCAACAAATACCAGCGTGAAAGAGGCTGGATAAGCCCTTTTAAGGAAGATGAAGAAGATTTGACGGAAAAATATAGGGAATCGCTAAGAAGAAGATACTGGAACAAAGAGAAAGGATTTATATTCTGTAGCCAGTATGGAGGATGGTTATTTGATAAGGATAGATGCAGGGATTGCATATTTTATAAGATTTGTGAAAAATGACATAACAAAAGTTTATGTTATCAAATAATATTATTATATTTGTGCCATGAAGAAGACAGTAAAGGAAGAAATCAGACCGTGTGTTTCTTGTAGGGAGAACCATTTCATATATGACCGTAACAGATGGTTATGTAAGGAGTGTTACAACAATAGAAAGAAGCTGAAGTTGAATCGAGTTTCTTTGAAGGAGGAAGAAAACAGGCTTAATGAAGTGTTTGCTAAGATATGGGAAGAAAACCTGCATTACTGTTTTCATTGTGGGAAATGGCTGGGTCTTGAAATGAAGCCTATTTTCTTTTCCCATATATTGAGCCGTGGAGCGCACCCAGGTTTGCGTTGTGACCCGGATAATATAGTGCTGGCATGTATGGAATGCCATCAGATATACGATTTTGGGAATAGAAAAAGTCTTAAGAATCAGATACCGGAAGAAAGGATAGAAAAACTTTTGGAGAAAGAGCATGGAAAAAGATGTTGATATATTGATAGGATGTGCGGAAGTGTTTAACGCTATAGGACTAAAAAGGGTATCCAGAATGATAGTGGATTATCTGGAGAACCCCAATAGTGATAAAGCGGAAATATTTCAGAAAGAGGTTGAGGTATGGAAAGAATACGAGGAACGTTCAAAAGGCAGAATGTTTGTGTTCAGTGACGGGGAACACGCCCTTATGAAGTATTTCATTATATCGTATGAAAAAGACTGGTATTCGGACGGGAACCCGGCTATAGTGATAAACAAGCTGGCAGATGAAAGCGCGTCATTCAAGGACAACCCTATAAAGAATTTATGGGTAGTGTATAATAGTGAGGAAGACCGGGACAGGGATTTTGAAAGATTGTTGATAATAAAATAAAAAGTATGGGAAAATTTTTAATAGAAGACGTAAACGCGAAAGGATTGCTTATCTGGATGAACGACAATTTCCGGAAGCAGAACGGGAAACGGTTTACCCGTAATGATGTGCAGGCATATATAATGAGAGGACATTTGCCCGAATATCTGGGAGGAAACGAGATTGTAGTAACCCCTAAAAAGCACTGTACAATTAAGATGTACAACGTATTGGAAAATGACAATAACCCAGTAGTGGAGGAAGAAGAAAATGAATGTATTGGTAGCATGTGAGGAAAGTCAGAGAGTTTGTGAAGCTTTCAGAAAGAGAGGTCATAACGCCTTTAGTTGTGACATTGTAGACTGTAGCGGTGGGCACCCCGAATGGCATTTCAAACAGGATGTCTTGCAGGTTATCCCTAATTTTGGAGGAAAGCTGCAAAACGGTGAAGAGTATTATTTGCCGGAAGGCGAAGAATGGGATTTGATGGTTGCACACCCACCTTGTACTTATCTATGTGTGTCCGGTGCTGCATGGTATTATCACCCGGAAGATAAGGGGCTGCCGATAGAACAGAGAAGACCACATCCGAAATATCCAAACAGGGCGAAAGACCGAGAAGAAGCCGTTAATTTCTTTATGGAGCTATATAATTCGGGCGTAAAAAGAATTGCCATAGAGAACCCGGTAGGAATAATGAGTACAAGATTCAGAAAGGCAGACCAAATCATAGAACCTTGGATGTTCGGGGATGAAGCAAGCAAGAAGACTTGTTTATGGCTTAAAAATCTGCCTAAACTCACTCCTACAAAGATTGTCGGGAAAGGTGAAGTGGTGGAAGGAAAGAATGGTTTTAGAATGCAGAAATGGTATTGTGATGCCTACGGACTGCCTAAAGAGGAAAGACAGAAGATAAGAAGCAAGACATTTCCGGGCATTGCGGAAGCGATAGCGGAACAATGGGGTAGTTTAAAATAAATTTTGGTAACGTGAAAACAAGTAGTAATTTCGTGATTGTCTATGACTTTGAAACCGGGGGATTGCCAAGCAAGGAGAAGCAGGCTTTTTTGGACATCCCTTTGGTAGAAATGGCTATGTCGTGCATAGACATGAAAAAGTTGGAAATAATAGACCGTGCAGAAATGATATTCCCGTATAACTACAAGGAAGGACTTGCAGGATATTCGGAGGAAGCAACGGCAGTACACGGCATAACAAAAGAAGTCCAAGAAGAGAATGCGGTGCCATTGAAAGAGATATACAGCACTTGCAAGAAATGGTTCGCCAAATACAAGAATCCGCGCCAGATGTGCACCCTTGTAGGACACAATATAGTGGGGTTCGATAACCCGTTTCTTAGAAACTTCTTCTCCTATATGAAGGACGATATAGACAATTACGTAAAATACTACATAGATACAATGCAGTTTGCGCACATGGCAGCCTTGGAACAGATGGACTATAAGCTGGGTACATGCTGCCAGAATGCAGGCATAGACCTTGTGGAAGCGCACAGGGCACAACATGATGTGGATGCGAATGCAATGTTGTTTATCTCCTATGTGAAGAAGTTAAGGGGTGAAGGCGTGGAAACGGTGGAGAAGAAAGAAAGGAGATATAGAGAGGACTTCCAGTTATGTTGACGGGTGACGGAAAAGGAATACTTACAAATAATCAACTTACATATCTGTACAATGCGGTAGACAATATCATAGAGAGACTGCCGGAAAGGGCGCTTAACCAGTTGTTGGAAGGATATGGAAACGACGTTGATACCATGCTTAGGGAAATGGTGCATCAGTCGGAAAAGGCGCTGTATCTGGGTCGGACGCTGGATTCAGAAAGTTTATCCTATGTGGATAACGTGAAAGCCTCTATGGACAATACGCTTAAAATATTGTCCCTCAATTATTTCATAACAACCATGTTGCCTAAATTCCGGTTAGGGTGGCGTAATATAGAGTGGGGAAATCTCACTCAATTATACCCGTGGAGTTGTTATTTATGCGCCCGGGCGAGTGGCAAGTGCATGAGTGCTGATACATTGGTTGTAATGTATGATGGGGCTTTGAAGAAGATTCAAGATATAGAAGTTGGTGATAAAGTGATGGGTGTTGATTCAACACCGCGTACAGTGCTGCAATTACATAAAGGTGTTGCACCTATGTATAAAGTGAGACAGTCCAAAGGAATGACTTATGAAGTGAATGAAGGACACTTGCTTTGCTGTTATTATAACGGTTATTTCATTGATGTAGAAGTAGATGCTGTATGTAGACAACAGAAAGATATAAGAAAGTTGTTTCTGGGATATAAAGTCAAGAATATAGGGAAAGGAACACCAGAATTTGATTATTCTTCATTGAAGATTGAACCTATTGGAGAGGGGGAATATTATGGTTTTGCGTGCGATGGAGACCATAAGTTTTTATTGGAGGATGGGACGGTTGTACATAACAGTTATCAATGGTCTTATGCCTTTATTCTGTGGCGTTTATGGTCCTACACAAGACCGACTGCATATAGACAAGACACGGTAGACAATGCCAACCGGAAAGAAACATGCTATATTACCAATACTTTTACACTGGCAAAGGTGCAGATAGCGAAAGTGACGGAAGAGATAGAGGCGAACGACTTAATAAAGGAAAAACTGAACCCTTATAACAAGGCTTCAATCGGAGAAACGGCCATAAAAACGGAAACAGGAAGCACTCTTCATGTGCGCGGTAAGGATTCAATGATTCGCGGTCTGCATGTGGGGGCTTGTTTGTGTGACGATATGCCGGACGAAAGCTCTCTATATTCGGATGAACAAAGGGAGAAACTGAAAGAACTTTTGAAGGGTACGATAGAGCCGATTGTGGAACCATACGGGTATTTCCTTGTAACTGGTACACCCTATTCTTCTGCACCGAATGAATTGTACCAGATATTGAAGGCAGACAAGCGTTTCTATTGCTTTGAATATCCGATATTGTTTCCGGATGGCAGGCCGCTCGCACCGGATAGATACACATTTGAACAGATATTAGATAAAAAAGAGGAGCTTGGAACGATTGTATTTAATCGTGAATACTTGGTGGTTCCTATCAGTGACACGTCAACGATATTTCCGTATGAATATTTGATGCGAAGTATTATAGGAATGGAAACGATACGTTTTGCGTCAAGTATAGATGATTTCCCCTTCAAGCTTACAAGAGTACATATAGGTGTGGACTTTGCGGTTTCTGGTAATATCGGAGCGGACTATACGGTGTATTCGGTATGGGGAAAAGATGCGATGGATAACTATTATTTGTTGTACTATTACCGGAAACGCGGTATGTCGCATAACGAACAGGTAGATAAGATTGTACAGCTTGACCGACTTTTCCACCCTAATAAGATACGGTGTGAGGCAAACGGTTTCCAGTCCATACTATCCGGACTGGCAAAGGAAAGAGGGCTTAAGAACATAGAACCGTTCACGACAACGGAAGGAAACAAGAAGGATTTATATACCGGACTACCTTCTTTATCCGCAATGTTTGAAAGAGGTCAGATAAAATGCCCTTATGCGATGGGAGAAACGAGGCAGGCGGTTGACTTGATGTTCGGTGAATTTTCCTCTATTACGTTCAGAAGTGATAACGGGAAACTGGAGGCAGCAAGCGGTCACGATGATGTGGTAATGGCTAACTTCCTGGCAATCAATAGTTTACGAGAAGATGATAAAGAAGTACAAGTAAGTGTAGCTTTGATATAATGTTAATCTTATGTTAAAATGAGATACTCACTTGCGTATGTCATAACATAATCTTATCTTTGCAATGTGAGAAAGAGATAAACGAAGTCAAACAGATAAAAGATAAGAAAATGGAAAACGATATTAAGGTTCTCAAAGAGTTGTACAAGTTCATTTGTGTTAGTGAAGGTATCAAGGCAATTGCATTGAAGTTCTGTAAAGTTGGAAGGGGCGGTGCTTGTTGTTCTTATGTGGCTAACAAACCGAAATCAATCTCTATTGACTTGAATAGAGTCAATGTCGGTTCTGCCTATGCTTTGTGCCATGAAGTAGCGCATCAGATTTGCATTGCAAATGAAGGTAATGCAACACATAATGCAAAGTTCAAAAAGATGGAAAAGGAATTGGTTAAGAAGTATGCCAATTGCACTATTGCAAGAAATTTAATTTGGTAATGAAGGGAGGATAAGGTTATGATTACTGATAGAAAGAAAGCCCCGGCATGTTTGAGATACAATGTCAACAATAATTCCGGTTCAATCAACAAGGAATTTGGTAAAGACCAGCAAGCAGCATATGATTTTGCAAGCCAAATGAATGAAACAGCAATAATTAGAGGATATATGTTCGTGAAACATAAAGGTGAATGGGTAAGAAATACGATTTTTATAGACCATGTTTTTAAATAAAGAAGGAGGGTAATGTTATGAAAAAGGATTTGGTAAAGACGGCTTTAGGATATAGATGTTTTCTATCTATTGAGGAAATTGAAGTGACAGACCTTAAAGACAAAAAGGAATGTAAGGTGTTCGAGGAATTTAACGATTTTACAACTATTAAGAAAATAGCATTGAAGTACACCGACAACAAGCTGTTCCACGAGATAACAAACCGATTGATTGAACTTGATAAGGTGGATTTGACAGAAGAAGAACATGCAGAAAGACAAGCGTTAATTACATTGTCTCAATATTTTAGGGTGAAGTTTTGATTTAACCGATTAATAGCGTATATTTGTAACGAATAATATTTTGTGATTATGGAGGATAAGATAATTAAGATTAAGGGACATGAATATAAAATGTCCTTCCCTACAGTAGGACAATATTACGAGATTGAAACGCAAAAACAGTTTTTAGGTCGTGGATATTACAATACCTTGCTGGGAAACAGAACGCAGGCTGCGGCTGACGCTTTGGATATGATAGATATTGAAGCGACGCTTACAGTAATGTTGCCCGATTTGCTGGCAGATATGAAAGTGACTTCTTTCAAACAGCTTGGTATCAAGGACTACGTGGAGGTAAGGGATATTTACAATAAGGAGGTTTTGCCTTTTATTAAGGAAGTTGAAAAAATGATGAACCCCAACCGATAAGAGTATTCGAGCGAGAATCACTATAGTTTGAATGTTTAGTTATTCAGAGGAGTATAGGGGTATAATCTGTTATGGGTTATGCCCCTACTTTTGATTTATTTTGTATGATGGAGCGAGACAAAAAGGAAGATTTTAGGACATTTGTAGTAAGATGGAATAACAAGTTTCCGCTTGACAGGTGGTACAGGAAAAAACATAATATTGCTTTTATGTCCGAGGAACACAAGAAATGTTCTTTCTTCCAGCAACTTTTTGAGTTTGAAGAAGACCGGATGTTTAAGCAGGCTTTGGAAGACGAGGAAAAGAAAGTTGAATACGTTCCGAATATCGGTGAATGGTTGAAAGATTCCTATGACGAAATGGTAGACCAGGAAACCGATACCAAGGAAATAACGCAAAGTCAGATTGAGGCTTTCCGTGAAGAAATGGCGCGGATGGCTGAATACGAGGAAAGCCAAAAGGATAAGGAATAATGGCAGAGGATAAGAGGATTAGGATAGCGGCTGACACTACACCGCTAAGACAGTTGAGAGAAGAGGCGGTTTCTTTGTACCGCGAGATAAACCAGGCTTCCATGCAGAGTGCACAGGAAGCCGAGAAAAGCATTTCACAGCTACGGGAACAACTTGCATTGATGGAAGACCGCAACGAGTTGGAAAGGCTGTTACTTGACCTTAAAAGACAGTCTGCCGCCATTGATGCAACCACAATACAAAAACCGTCTCCTATGCCGGAAAGACCGATAAGGAGACAGCCGCCTACAGAAGAACTTCCAAGACCGGAACAACCCACCATAGACCCCGAAACCGGGTCTATTACATGGGACGTATCGCCAAGAAGAAAAGAGGAAACCGTACAGCCGGAACCAAGACGGAAAGGGCAAAGACCGGAAATGGAAACGGATGTAGAAGAACCTTTGCCTATAGAAGAACCGGAAGAAAGACCAGAAATGGAAACGGATGTAGAAGAACCTTTGCCTATAGAAGAACCGGAAGAAAGACCAGCGCCCAGAAGAAGGAGAAGAAAAGTCCAGGAATCCATACCGGACGTGGAACCTATCATAGATGAGGAAACTGGTTCTATGACATGGGACTTGACACGGAAACCGCAAAGGGAAAGAGTTACCCCTATAGAAAGAGGTGTAGAAAGAGAAGAACCGACAACAAAGGAAACGCAGAAGGAAATATTAAGGGAAATAAACAGACACGTCGAAAATATAGATGAATCCGTTACGAACGTTGACAACTCTAAGAACTTCCAGGACAACAGTGAAAACAGAACGGACAACTCACGGCATACGGAGAATATAACCGAGAATGTTGTAAATATTGAAAAGAATACCCAGACAATAACGGAGAATACAACCGCTATAAGGGAAAAGGGGAATTTGGAGGTCGTTTCAGAACAACCGAACAGACCTCTATTAAGGGAAGACGATAGAATACAGAGAAGACCGGAAATAACGGATAACGGACAGACGGAAATCAAGTTTTCCGACGAGGGGATAATACGTGCTATTACAAGACTGGGAGTGGTAACGGATAATATAGGACGTGATGTCATTTCCGCTTTAAGAGGACTTGAAAAAGGAACGGGTGAGGAAAACCAAAGAACCAGTATTACCCGTTACCTGGAAACTATTGCAAATTCCGTATCTGTTATAGAAGACAGTGCAGAAAACATATTAGAAGAAATACAGAAAGCCGTTTCCGGTTCGGGTTTCGGAGGTGGAACGGGGACACCTGGCGGCATTGTACCACCTACCGGAAGTACAGGTGGAATAGGAGGAGGACTAAATATATTCGGAGGAGGATTAAAAGGAATATTGGGCGGCCTGGGAGGTTTAGCGGCATTCAATACCGCCAAAAACGTATTGTCCGAGAGATATTTCAGAAACCAGGAATTCGAGGCAAGGTCGCAATATCAAGGAACCGTGGAGACTGCCGCAAATTATACACGATTGCAAGCCGCTAACCAGGCAGACGCTTATAGATGGATTCCTTTAGTTGGAGATGTGATTGCAAAAAGTATAGAATTGCCAGCACAGCTTGCAGCAGAAAAGATGATGGCAACTTTCGGGAAATACGCGGAAGGCGAAAGACGTGTTATCCCGTATGCACAGGTTATGGGTGTATCAGCCGGAGAAGCTTTCAGACAAGCCGGAAGGGAAGGAAGTTATGCAGCCGAATCACTTGGTATGGATTACGCTTCATACCTTGGAAGACGTGCCGAATTGATACGTGCAGGAGGAGGACGTTTTGTCGGTGGCAATGAATACGACCCGTATGCGGTAAGGGAAACGCAGTCTGTAATGGCGGCAGAAAGATTGTTCGGTCTGTCTCCTAATGCAGTCAACCGCTTGCAGGGCGCAATGAGGTTCGGAGACCAGGATTCCGGTACAGGGGCTTCTGCGATTATCAGAGAGTTCGAGCAGGCAATGAAAAATTTAGGCATTCCGTTCGAGCAGATAGCCTCTACAATGGAGGAAAGTTTAGATACTTTCATTACACAGTCGGACCAGATTCTTTCCAAACGTGGTGAGTTTGACGCAAAGGAGCTTGCAGCGATGTTCAGTGGAATACGCCAGGCAACCGGATTACAAGGAAGACAGCTTGAAAGGGTACAACAGGCATTTACCGGACAGGGGATGTCAAAAGACGAGGTAACAAATGCAATGCTTGTGCGGTCTATCCAGGAAGTAATGCCAGACAAGACTTCCTATTCGGAAATCCAGGAAGAACTGGAAAAGATACGTGCAGGAGCGGCAGACCCCGAAGTTATGGAAAACTTTTTGAATAGGGTTGTAGAACGTACTGGGGGAGGTTCTGAACAGTTACGTTTGGCAATGTCCGAAATATTTCCTAATTTGTCCTGGAATGACATTAATTCGACGATACAAAAGGATAGTGACCCGTCCAAGCTTGTAAGTAATCTGTTTGACTTGTATAGACAGTCAAGTCAAAGGATTAGGGAAACACCTACAGAAGCTTATGATAAGGATGCAGCAAGAAGGACTGTAGGGGCAGGGGAAACCATTGTGGCAGGTGATATGAACCGCCAGATGTCGGAAGGTGCAAAACAGTTGAAAGAGATTGTTAGATTACTGAATAATATTGATAATAACACGAAAGAAAAGGAAAAACCAGTAGAATCCGGTCCGGTTACGCGGTCTATGGTATCGGGCGGTTCCGGTCTTGTAAATGCAGAAAATGTTAGTTCGGGAGTTGAGGCTGGCAGAATGCTGTCACAATGGTTCAAGCGTGTTCTGGATGATTGGGCAAGAGAAAGGGTTGGGAATATGGCAGTTTCGGAAGCAAATAAAGTTATACAGCAAGAACGATGAAGGTAAATATATTCAACATACAAAGCTATAAGTACAACGTAGAGCCACAAACGTTTATAGACGATTGGCAAAAGGGGTTGGGACCGGACACACCGGAAGCGCAGAAACTGACCGTTCCGGAATTTATGGATGTCGTGAACGAGGTTTCCAAAATCTCAAACCTGGATGCTATCTGGGCTACGTATGATGATTGGGAAAAAGAAAAGTACAAGAACGAGTATTCAAGCAAGAATTTGCCGTATATCAAGCCGAATACTCCGCTTTCCTTCCCTATAAAGGATTCCCCTTTGCTCATACAAAAAGCGTCAAAAAGCGACATGTTCATGAAACAGCGTGATTTTTCGGCTTATTGGGCTGAAAATCTGCAAAAACTTCTGAGTGATAAGGAAGGATATGTAGCTGATAATGTGGTGGCATTAGACGAGGAAAAGGCGGTAAGGACAAAAGTACAACCTATTAACATAAAAGTGTGGATATATTGCAAGGCGATAAACAAGGTTGTAGATGTAAGCCAGTTTGTCAATACTTGTTCTACAGATAAGGGATTCAAGAACGGTACGTTTTCGATTAACATAACACCTTTCAAGGATGCCAATATGTCGAACGTGTACGGTGCAGGGTATTATGACATATTCCCAGTTGTAACACCTAAAGGATATGACTATAAATCCTATCTCGAAAAGGTGGTGCAGATAAACGATATAGTGTTTGTCCGGTTTGAACGGCTGAGGCTGGAAGGAAGCTCAGACAGTGAGAATGCCAACGATTTGTTTGTACCTTTGAACAAACTTGCTAATAACGGTCCGGATTATAATGTATGGGATATGATAGGTTTTGTAGACAGCGTGATGGAGACCTATTCTTCGGAAGACAATTCAAAGAGCACTGTTATAAGCGGACGGGATATCACGAAAATGTTTGTGGAGGACGGAAGTTACTTCATTCCGCTGGAAAACGTAAACGATACCATACAGAACTGGCTGATAAGAAAAACGGGTGGAGTATGGGACGGACGTAATATATTTAGCGGTGAATATCAGTTTGTATGGAATTTAGGGTACAAGACGATAAACGAATGTATTTGGTTTATCATAAACATAATGTCCTCTATTGGAGTATGCAGTGACGGAGTGTTTTCTTCATGGGGTGACAAGAGGATAACGGCATACAGTATTCCAGGACAGCAGGACTTGAAGGTGAGAGGGATATGGCAGATTGTCAAGCTGCAAGTGTCTGGGGATATAATGGAAAGGATTGTGACAGATACAGGGTTGGGAAATCCGAACGGAACGTTGATGCAGTATATGGAACGTATTTGTCAATATCCGTTGACCGAATTTTTCTTTGACACCTATATAAACACGATTGATGTTATTGTAAGACAGCCGCCGTTTACGGAGAAGGCAATAAAGGACGCTTTTAAATCGGAAAACTATATCACGATAACGCCGGACAATGTAATATCATATAATCTGAGTTATGACCCACGGGTTTACACCTGGTTCCAGTTACACGCGCAGAATGCACAGGTAGGAGGTAAAGACAAGCCGGGACTGGCTTTCGTTCCTATTGTGTACCTGGAAGAATACGTGGAACGATGGGGTAACAGGAAAATGGATTTCGTGGACATGTACTGTATTCGTATGATACAGAACGGGGCGGAAAACCCGAAGATATTTTCTACCTACCAGGCAACAATGCTGAATGATTTGATTTATCTTGTCGAAAGCAATATGTATGTACCTTTTACACGTTGCGGAACGATAGAAATAAATGGGGACAGGCGTATAAAGGTAGGAACTTTCGTACTGAACCAGAGCACGAACGAGTTTTTCTATGTGACGAATGTAACCAATACAATATCATTCAACCGAGACGGGGTAGACAGACGTACAGTATTGCAAGTGGAAAGAGGATTTTATGTACCTATACTTAAAGGAAATCTGATGGAAGCGGTAAAAAGAAATGACAACTCCGTTTCCGAGAAATCAGCGTCCGGATTTACACCCGATTATTTTAAGCTGGTGGACTTAAGCGGTTTGAGGCAGAAGGCAAAGGAAGCGGAAAGCGGACAGATAACGTCTTATGATAATCCGACAGTTGACAAACAACAGTTTGACTATTTTTTGAACAGGAAATACTTTGGAGGAATGGAATAATGGCAGGGGGAACACCAAGAATAAGCAGCAATAATTTACCGCCTATAATGAAGGGGTATATAATGATACCCACGGACGTAGGCAGGGAAGCGTATATAGACACGGTATTCAGAACGAATATTGTTGCCGTGATGATGGAAGGCGGTATATTCCGTAATGATGCACGTATTACCAACGAGGCTATCAATAACATATGGTTTCCCGAAAAACCGGGGGAGAAGGGATGCCAGGTAATGATAGCGAGCAGCGATTTTTTGAATCAGCCTACTGTTATAGGGACCTTTATCGGCAATGATGAAGTTCCGGCATGGAGCGAGGATGTTATACGGATGAAAAAGCAGGTGGAAGGGGTAACTATGTCTATGACGATAGACCCGCGCAACCAGGAATGGAACATAAACCTTACTTCTATTGAAAAGTCCGTAAATTTCAACGTTACACTGGGAGGTAATGAAAAGAATAAGATAAGGTTGCAAAGTTCGGGTGAAGCGGAAATAGTTGCTTCCAAGAAAGTGAAGGTAACCGGGTATAACGAGGTTATAGCGGAAGTCGTCAATGTGGTTGAGGATGTGAAGGAGAAGGATAAGGAGATACGGCGCCTTACTGTGAACATGGAAGGGGCTGACTTTACATGGAAGACCCAGGACAAGACAACGAAGGTAAAGGTAGACCCCAATACGGTAGACGTAAATTTCCACGACGGGAAGAGCCATATGACGATAGACGAAGGCGGTATAGTGTTGGGTTATGACAACGATGCGGAAATGATACAGTTGACGCAGAACCTTATAAAGTTAATGACTGGACAGAAGGTCAATATAAACAATGCGAAAGAACCATTGACGCTGGCGAACACGTTGATACAGTTGCTTAACAATGTGGAGAACCAGATAATGACGCTGAAGAATGCGTGGAGCACGGCTCTTGCAGGTTCGACGGCAATGGATGGAGGAAAAGCCGGATTTGGAGCGGGTGTTGGTGCGGTATCGGCAGTGAATCCGTTGCAGTTCGACGGAATAAAAAGTACGGTAACTTTTTCGGATTGATAATAATTTCGTATTTTTGAAGAAATAATTGATACAATGGCAAATGTCGCACAATCAGCAATACAAAAAGCAGGGTCTTTGATGGAGACGGCTGGAAGAGCTATATTAGCATCTCAATTTCCGAACGATTTTGAGGTGTATCTCTGTACGCTTGAATTGGCAGATTCAAAGAACAATACGATAGACTTTTTTACATTCCCCATTAATCCGAATGCGATAAGCAAGACGGAAGCAAAAAGGGAAAACATAAGGAATACGGCAGGGGGCGTTACGGTGTTGTCTTCTCCTACTTTTGTACCGCAGGATATAACGATAAGAGGAGATTTCGGACGTACTTTCAAGTTGTTGTTGTCGCTTGGCGGTGGTGCGTCAAGTTTGGCAGGAGCGGCCTATAGTCTGTCAGCCGGAAAATGGAGTTTAAGCGATGTTTCGGGGAAAAGTACGAATTCTTTAAAATCAGCTTCATTTGACCCATCTGTAAAAAATGGATATGGATGCACGAAGATATTGCAAGCTATCATATCAAAAAGTAACGGTGTGGATAAGGACGGCTTGCCATTCCGTCTTTACTTTTATAATATGGCTTTGGGTGAGAGTTATTTGGTAGTTGTGCCTCCTACAGGGTTGGTATTGAATCAGAGTTTGCAGCGCAATATGATTTGGGAATATTCGCTTACAATGACAGCGATAGCGCCTTTGGAAGCTGTAGCAGGAGAACAGAAAGCAAAAACAGCACTCACTAAAATTTGTACGGCCGCAGCAATACAGAAAGGTGTGAACGATTTGGCGGCTTCTTTAGCAACGTTGTTATAAAAGGAGGATAAAGGATGGATGCAGTAATGGAAACGGCATACGCCAAATTCAAGAATATTACAGGGTACGACATAAAGAAGTTCTTCCAGGATTATGTTGATTTTTGTAATAATCATTACCCCTATATAGTGGACTATTACCAGGGAGGCGAGATAAACGCACAGTCATTCTACGAACTTGACAAGATGATTGCACAAATCAATATCGTAGAACCCATGTTTCAACTTCATGAAAACAAGTTGGACGATATTTCTATGTGGGAAATACTGGATAACTTTTCGGAAGTGGAAACAAAGATATTGACAATAAAAAATTCTGACAGATGGTTAAGAAGTGCAACGCTTGGAAGACAGAACACTCTACAGCTTGACAAGCAGTTAAGGACAGGAGAGACGTTCGAGAATGTAGCGGAAGAAATCGCAATGACGGACCCGGAAGACGACTGGACTTCTATAACTACACCACAATACATTATAGAAGAGGATTATAAGGCAGGTCAAGGAAGTAATACTTTTGCTGTAAATCTTCGCAATATCGGTGTAAACTATGTGGATAATGTGGTAGATACACTGGTAGGAGAGAACGTGTTGGGTAAAGACATAGATACGGAGTTTGAGTTTAAGAATGATGATTTGAAGGTGAAGAAATTCGGTACATCTATGGAGCAGGCATTAAAAATCATATTGGAGGCTTTGAAAGGCTGTATTCCGGAATTCAAGGACTACGGACTTCCATCTGATTTTGTAGGTCAGACAACAAATGCAATACAATACCCGGTAATATTTAAGGCCCTTATGAACATGTTCCAAAGAGATAACCGATGGGCGAGTGCAGAGCTTCTTGATTTGGTAAAAAAAGAAGACGCGGTGTTTATGAAGGTGAAGGCTACAACCGTGACGAGAGAAGATTTTGTTATTAATGTTCCTATTTAAATATATTTACAATGATTACTAAAACAGCGAATACGATTGCAAATTTAAAGAATTTGTGGATTGAAATGTTCTTAAACAAGACCGACCGCGTTTCAAACATTGCGGACGGTTCTGTACTTAATGGCGTCGCTTATGGTACTGCAAAGGTGGCGCAAAAAGCGATAAAGGATATTGCCATAGTGGAGGCGCAGATTTTCCCAAAGTCGGCAACAGGCGAATATCTGGACAAATCAGCCGCGTTGTTCGGTGTAAGTCCGAGAAAAGAAGCGCTTGGTTCCTCTACTTATGTACGTGTTTTTGCCGAGCCTGGCACGCATTATGAGGTAGGGACAAAGTTTATTTCAAAGAATGGAGTGCAATTTACTGTAGACCAGCCTTTTACGGTTGATAAGTCGGGATATGGATATATCAGTGTAAGAAGCGTTATCACCGGGTCTGCTACCAATGTGGAGGCGAACAGTATTACCGAAGTATCACCAAGACCGTTGACACATATAGAGTGCACGAATGAATATACAGCTATTGGTGGACGTGATTATGAGGACGATGAAACATTCAGAAACAGAATAATAAATTACAACAACAAGCTTTCCACCGACACTATGGAAGGCTGGACACAGATATTCCAGGATTTGGATTCACGCATTCTAAAGGTTATGAATGTCGGTTTGGGTGAGGACGGAAAGACGCACATCTACCTTGTAACCCAAAACGGGTCTTTCTTTACGGACGATGAATTGGAAGAATTGCTTACAAAAGCTACACCCTATTTCGGATTGACCGAACTTGATTTGCAGGGGAATACGCTTGGAATTGTGATTGAGAATGCAAAATGGATGTATGTAGGTGGCGAAGAGGGGGTAGATTTCCGTGTGGAATTGTCATCTAATGCAGTGATTGCGGATGTAAGAAAAAATATCCAGATTGCAATGACTAAGTATTTGGATTTCCGTTTCTGGGAAGCAGGCAAAAAGGTAGAATGGGATGATTTGCTGGAAGTAGTGAAGACTGCGGAAGGCGTGAAGTATGTACCGGACGAATACTTCTTCCCCTATTTTGACGAAGAAGTGCCTTTGAATATGTTGCCTCGTATTAAGGGATTCAGAATGCGAGACCTGGAAGGAAACATTCTGTATGATTCGGGTAGCAGCTTGTCTAATATTTTCTATCCGGCAGGAGAAAGCGATATATATAAAGGCTCTCAATCGGTTATAGCGTCACAGAAATACTTGTGTTCGTTTACCGTAACCAATACCAAGAATGTAGCCGTACCGGGTGCATACATAACAATAGGAAACAAGGTAATCATTACGGACAGTAACGGTACGGCCAACATTCTTTTGGAAAATGGGGAATACTCGTACATATTATCAAAAACGAACTGGACGCAAAAGACAGGGGAGTTTGTCGTTCTGAACAACCCTATTTATATAAACATAAATGATTTCATTGCAACACCCTATTCGGTTACGTTTACTGTATATGAAGGAGAAGCGCCTTTGCAGGGTGTCAAGGTGACGACAAGCGTGTACACGTCTGAAACGGACGATAAGGGACAGGCGGTCATTAACCTGGAGCCGGGAACCTATGAATACAAGCTTGAAAAATCGGGTTTCCAGACCATAGAAAGTGTATTTACGGTTGAAAATCAGCCAGTAGATATATTTCAAAGAATGTTCCTTACAAAAATGAATGTAAATTTTGCTGTAATTGACAGAAACAGAAGTATTTATATTCCGGAAGCAAACATCACAATAAATGACATAAAGGAAAAGACGGATAACGAAGGGCAGGCAAGCATGGGACTGCAAACCGGGAAATATGAAATGAGGGTCGCAAAAGAAGATTATCAAGACCTTGTAAAAGAAATTGAGATTGTCGGAGAAGACCCTAATTGTATTCTCGTCGAAATGACGGCAATTCCGTATGCGATAAAGTTTACAGTGCTGGATTCTGCTACCCATATGGTTTTGGAAGGAGCAACGATAAAGATAAATGGTTCTACCTATCTAACAGACAAGGAAGGTATAGCGATTATAAGCTTGCCGAACGGGACCTATGAATATACGGCTTTCAAGTCCGGCTATATGTCCGTCAATGATTTTGTAGTGGTGGAAGGTTCGGAAGTATCTAAGATTGTGGAACTGGAGCAGGCTTTTTATACATTCCGCTTGACTGTACGGGACATTGAGAACGGTAATTATATCCAGGGTGCGGAATTGCAGATAAACGGAGAGACGCGTGTAACGAACGTTAACGGTGTTGCAAGTGTGACACTTGGAAACGGTGATTATGAATATACGGTAACGCACAGAAACTATAAGAGATACACCGGAACGGTGACTATCAAGGACCAGGATGTACCGGAAACAATTTACCTGGAATTGAGAGACACGGTAATAACATATACCGCAACGGACGCGATAACGAAGGCTCCTATTTCCGGTGTATATATCGAATTGATAAACAAGGGGACCGGAATTAAGGTGGATTCCGGCTATACGAATGACATAGGCGTGTTGCAGCTTGGAGCGGAGGCAGGCGAATATACTTGGAACGCGACACACAGATATTATGACGCAGTAGAAAACCAGGCGATAACACTCGAAAAACTGAAGGATATAGACCTTCCTTTCACTATGACAAGAAGGGAAATCGAACCGGAAGTTGACGTAATAGAGAATATTCCTGGTGTGTCCGGTGACGCTACCACGGTAAGGTTCAGTGGTGAAAATACAGCCGAGACGTTATCCAATGACAGTTATTATTACATAGTTCATACACCGGAAAATTTCGTTGTTCCTAACAAAGGGGTGATGTTCGATTTGATGGAACATGTAAAAACTTTTCGACGTGCGGAGATTGGTGGTGAGGACGAGCCATATGATTTTGCAAACGGAGGTGCAGAATTGGTATTCAACGTGTCGAATGACGAAATAGCTTCTTTGGAAGGTACGATGTTGACGGTACAGCCGAATGTGACACGTGATGCACAGCCGAGAACTTTCTATGTGGATGTGACGATAACGACTCCGGTAAGCCAGGTAACTGTAAAGATAGCTGCCGAACAGAAAGCCGCTCTGAATTTCAATCCGGTCAAGGCTGGAATTGTTGTTTCAGTAAAGAACATGTTCAACGATAATGTACGAGAATATACGACGAATGCGGCAGGAAAGATATTTCCGGAAGTAATGCCGGGTATTGATTATCAGTTGACAATAAAGGAGAAAGGTTTCTATGAGAATGAAGGTCTGCTAATCAAGAACTGGGGCTTTGGTGCGAGTGTACCTACACTGATGGAAATTACATGCTCGAAGAAGGCAGAATTACGGGTGAAGCAGCAGAACACGTTAAGACCGCTTGAAAATGCGACTATAAAGGTGTCCGGAATGTCACTGCCTCAAACCGTTACGTCCGGAAGTGATGGTTCGGCAAGAGTGTACATTTCACCTATTGCAATGAGCTATGAGTGTACAGTAACAGACCATACGAAAAAGACCGGAACATTCACACCCCCGTTGTCGGCTGATTATATGGATATAATCATGGGTTATGCTGCAATGACATTCAGTCTGACATTGACAGCAAGTAACCCCTATTCCAAGGCGGCAGAAAGTTGTCCAGTAACGGTTACGAGTGCATGGGGTGGAACATCTTCACAATCATATAGTTTTTCTGGAACAACGGATGCAAGCGGACAATTGACATCACAAGGAAATGGAAATTTCAATATACCGCCTGGAAATTATACGATAACCTATGGAGGTGGAAACAGTAATTTCGACGGTAAGACAGAAAATATCTATCTGCCTACGGACAAGACGCATTCAGCAGTATTAACAAGAAGAACGAAATCAGTCACATTCACGGTAAAAGAAATAATACCCTCTATTTCGACTACAGTATCCAATCCGGTAAAGACAGGTCTCGTTCTTGCATGCTATTACAACGACAATAGTACATCTTCGGGTGCGAATGTAACGACAAATGCAAGCGGACAATTTACAAAAACAGTATATGCAGGGATTGCAGAACGTTTCCAGGTGCAGCCAGTAGGATTCTATTCTGGAAACGGTGCAATAGCTACAGTCAATTATAGAGATGCGAACACAAAAGACCTTGTATATACATGTTCAAAGAAAATTCCAGTATATATCACATCCAATCTGTATGGTGAGTTAAGTGGCGCATCAGTGACGTTCAACGGAATGTCTGTGAACCAGACAGGAACGACGAATACAGATGGAATAGTGCAAATGTACATATCTCCAGTAAATATGTCTTACAGTGTAAGCAAGCAGCATTACAATACTAAGACCGGGAATTTCAAGCCTACTGGAACAGAAACAAGAATGGATATTGAATTGGAGGCGAAGGAATATCCAGTCACTTTCCATGTATCAACACAGGGAGTTTTACCACCGGATGGAATTTTGGTACGTGTAACAAACAATGTATTGTCGAACATTGTGTTTGAGGGTGAGACGAACGCGGAAGGAACGGTAGTCATGCAGAATGTTCCGGTAGGAGAATATACTTATGAGGTTCTTGCAGGTGAAGTTTCATCCGATACATTCTCACATCCTCAAAATGAAAGTGGTACAGTGTTGGATGTAGAAGTACAATATGAATTGATTAACGCAGGTATTCAAGTTTCGGAGGTGTACGGTACGGCAGGAAGAGCATACTTGTCAAATCAGACCATTACAATGACATCCAAGGCAGGAACGATAAAGCTTACTTTGGATGAGAACGGTTATACCAATCAGTTATTAATAAAGGGATTGGAATACACGTTTACGACTGATTCATACCCGGCTTTTTATAGCAACCCGACACAATCCTATACATGGACCGAAGACGGTGTGATATGGCCGTTCGACTTGAATGTAACGGCAAAGATAACAGTAAATGTAAAGGATGTATATGCAAAAAACAATATTCAAGGAGTATCGGTAACTTATAATGAGCAGGTTGTACAGACTGACGCAAGCGGCAACGCGTCATTGTTCCGGTCAGCACTGGAAAAGGACTATTCTTTGGATAAGGACGATTATAGTACAGTAAATGGAACCATTGCACCTACCACGGCTTCACCGCTTAATGTTACTATGTTGAGAAACAAACATGTAGTGACAGTGCAGCAGTATGAAGTGATACCAGGTGGTGCGAGTGTAATTCTTGACAATAATACCAACTTTACACTTGCTTATACATCCGCAGCAGGAAATGGAACAGTAGATGCAGGTAAAAACACTTTTGAGGCATATTTAGGTATTCCCATCACATTCACCATATCAGCACCGGACAGAAGACCGTTTTACACGAATTATCAACAAACACATATATTTACTACATCCAGTGAGAAATGGAACATGAATCTCACTTGTGCAAAACAGATAACTGTAAATGTGAAGGACAACGTGCCTGGAACGAATGTGTCGGGAGCTACAGTAACTTATTTCAGTCAAACGAAGACAACAGACAGTAGCGGTAATGCAGTATTATATTGGAGTGCTAACACTCGTAATATATCAGTAAGTGCATCAAATCTGGAATCCTATACCGGACAGATAGCTTACAACTCACCAAACCCATTCAATATCATAATGACACGTGCAGCCAATCCGGTTACACTTGTAGTAAGAGAAGTAACGCCAGCACAGATAACCTATTATCAGAACTTACAGATAAAATACACGGCAGGAAGTACAACCGGAACACTTACTACGAACGCGAACGGTGTAGTGACATTCAATGGATATATAGGTACGGAAATGACGTTTACGGTAGTGGGACATCCGAACTTCTACAGCAATCCGACACAGAAACATACCTATACAGCCGCCAACCAGTCATGGACTATGGATTTGACGGTAACGGCAAAGATAACTATAAACGTCAAGTCAAATGTGCCGAGTGGAACGAATCTAAGTGGAGCTACGGTATCATATTTCCATCAGACGGGAAAGACAGACAGCAGCGGTAATGTGTCGTTGTATAGAAGTTCTGTAACAAGAAACGTAGATGTTACAGCCACTTATCATGGCAATTACAGAGGCAGTATAACGTCAAGCACTGCATCACCTCTCAATGTAGTAATGACACGTTCAACCGCTACAGTAAGTTTGTCGGTAAGTGAAGCTATACCAGTCACTCCTAAATATATGCTTGAAATCACTACGGATGCAAGTTCTGTCGTAACGCCTAGATTAGGCGGCTTCTATCTTGGTACACCAACAGCAGCAAACAAGGAATTTGTAGCATATTTTAGAGCAAAGGTTCCGGCAGGAAGACAACTTGTTTTTGCAAGTAATGCGACGGGAGACAATTCAGTAAGAAAATGGGTTGATTCTAATAATGGAAACGGAACAGGGGGATGGTATACTTATGCCTATTATGTAAGATGTGGTTCTACTGGAAGTTTTTCAACAACCAACTTCTTTTATATGGATGGCGAAAGCAGACCAGTTACATGGTATCTCGAAATGGTTACTGTATACGACATAACTGGAAGTAATGTACAAAATGCGTCAGATGCTACAATTTTAAGTAAATGTACCTATGACAAGATACTAAACGCCCATAGAGACTTCTTTTTTGATAAAGGGATGAATAACGTAAAGGTATATAACAATAGCAGGGGTTCAAATGCTGTAAAAATAACAAGAAAGGCAGCTTCTGGAACAGATACATTCGTCAATTTTGCAATGGAACAATACTCATCTATGAAGATGAATTTCAGTCCAGCAGCTTCTACAAGTCCGTTAACGTTGGATGCGAACGGTAGTGTATCTTTTGTGACTTATCTTGGTACACCTATTACAATATCACCAGTAACAAGACCGAATTATTACAGCAATGCGAGCCAGAAGATTACCTATACATCAGCAGGGCAACTTATAAATGTATGGCTGGCTTGTAATCAGAAGATAACTATTAATACGGTAGCAAATATTTACAATACAAGTAATGCGCTTTCGGGAACAATCACCTATTTCGGACAGACAAAAGCATCTGGAGGAGATTTTTACAGAAGTGGACTTGATAGACAAATGACTGCCACGGCACAGTATTTCAATAACTATGTAGGAACAGTAACCGCCACACAGACATCACCCTATACAGTGACGATGAATAGAACGACAAGGACGGTGACATTGACAGTTGTTGAGAAAATTCCAAACATTACCACTACTTATCCTTTAAGTGGGGCAGTGATAGTCAGAAGTGTACCTACAAGCTCGAATGTCCCGGCAGGAGAAATAACGTTGGATGCGAGCGGAAAGAAAACAAATACCGTATATGCCGGAATAGATTACACTTACACACCGAAAAACTATGCAAGTTACTACAGTAATGCAAGTCAAGGGCATACATGGGCAAATGAAGGTGAGACATGGACTATGACACTCAATATAACCGCACGTCTGACATTCAATATAAAGAGTTCTAATTACGGAACGAATATAAGTGGTGTGTCAGCTTCCTATTTCGGACAGACCGGAACGACAGACAGTAGCGGAAACTGGACTGCATACAGAAGTGGTATCAATAGAAGTTATTCGTTTTCCAAGACGAACTACAACGCATTAAACGGTACATTATCGGCAGGACAAGCAAGTCCGTATAACTTGAAAATGAGTGAGACAAGTTCATCTATAACATTCACTATAAAGGACTACTATCAGAGTGCAGTAAAAGGAAATGCGAGCGGATGTCCGGTCACAATGACGAATTCGCAATTATCATCAATCAAGTTTACAGGAACGACAAACAGTAGTGGACAGGTGACGTTCGGCCCAATGATAGCCGGAAATTACAATATAACATGGGGCGGTGGTACGAGCTACTGGGTATCAAGTACGGGAACGATAACAATGCCTCTATCAGCGAACACAAGAAATGCAACGAGATTGACGAAGAGTGTAGCAGTTGCATTCAGAATAAGGGTGCCGTTTTCTACTCCTTTATTAGGATGGTGGAGAGTAGACACATTAGTGAAGCCTATATTTACAACAGCAGGAGTGGCGACGACAGTAACACTCACTCAAAATTCTGCCAAAACGGTATATTATTATGGAACATATACATTCATTGCAGGTATAACGACAAATATAGCTGCATATAAGGCGAGTTATTATGTGACTGGTACAACAACGACAGAAACACCATATTCTATTACCCCTACTTATAATTTTAATAATATAGGACATAACAGTGACGCTACAGCATTTTATTCTACTGCAATAAAGAGTATAACAGTGACTGTACAGAATAGTTACACGAATGCGGCTGTAAGTGGTGCAACGATGAAAGTATATGGTATAAACGGAGATAGTTCAGATTCCAATAATTACGCTACACAGACCTTGACTACAAACTCGTCCGGACAGGCGACTGTATATGTGTCCGGTACCACAATGAGATATGTAGTAAGTGCGACAAGATACGTGACATTAAACACCACCAACACGAATACCTCAAACTTTACAATCAATCTGACACCAAGTGAGGTAACAATAACAATAAACGTAAACAACGCGAGTACAGGTTTAAGAGTAGGAAGTGGTGTAATAGTGAAGCTGTCAAGCAATAACAGCAGCACGACATATAGCGGCACTACAAACTCGTCCGGACAGGTGGTACTGAAGATAAAGCCGGGCAATTATTGGTGGGAAGCAGGAGGTAGCACGACCTGGGGAGGAAACGGAACAGGAGACTGGAATTATCCGAACCGTTCCACTACCTCAATCTCCCTCGTCAAAGACCAGTCCATAACGATAGAGGCTCTAAAGGTAGGGGTGTGGGTTGATAGTGGAAGTGCATATTCTGGATTCAAAAACGCAAGTATTAGTAGTCTTTATTCTGGTATAAACAGAGAGACTGGGGGAAGTGATTATATAGCTCATATTGGTAGTAGCCAAGCATTTGTGATGGATATACCATCTGATGTAAATTCCACATATTATACAGTAAAAAAATTCTTGTATTCATTTTCAAGACCGGAAATAAGTGGACCATATATTAATACTTCTGTAATAACAACTACCAGTAGTGGTTCTTTTTCTTATTCTATAAGTGATTTACGTTCGGCTGCAATTATAGAGGCAGATTTTCTCTATCTATCTCTTTGGGGTGAAGCTGGTTATAATTATACTTTTGTGGTATATAGTGTAACACAATATGCATTAACAGCTTATTATTGTCAGATAAGAATTTTAAAACAAACTGGTCAAATACAACAGTCTGTATACTTTTTGGATGAAGTAAGTTACGATGATTTGCCATACATAAAAAATATTGTGAATAATTTTTGTTACAAGAATTATTACGTTCCTTTAGTGAATTATGGAGAAAATCAAGATGATAATACTGTATATGTAGTGACGGGAATAGATTGCTTGAGAGTTTCTAATTATCAAGTAGTATATACTATTGATTATCAAGATGCCGGGGGTTACTGGAATCGAACCAGAATAGAATTAACTGGGAATACAAGGGTAAGCAGTGGTGCCGTAAAAAGATTTTTATTTACACAAAGTAGTCATGAATTATCTGTATTAGTATATGGCAAAAAAAGCGAAGTGGAAGGTAAATGTCATGCTGCCGTAATGTCATATAAAGGTTCGTTATGGAACGGTATAAATAACGTTTTAAGTCAGAATCTTTGGTCTATATACGATAATTTCCCAGCTGCATTTACTGATAAGATGGGTAATAATATGTGGGTTTCAAATAACTTAAAATGGATGTTTGCTGTTTTATATGGTACTACAGAAAAGCCATACGGGAAAGGACTTATTACTGTAAAAAGTTCAACTCCTATTATCGGGAAAACTGGTTGGTCTTCTACTTCTTATTACATAGATGATGATTCGACATTAGAAATAAGAAATGCAGTAGCAAACAAATATGTTCTCGATATAATATTTAATAAAGCTGATTATAAGATGATTATATTGTGTAATAGTCTTATAGGTTCTGGTTATGAACAAAATCCTTATTTAAGTTTTATTAGTCCGGATTATTTATATTGTTTTATTTATAATGGAAAGAAATGGATGGAATTTTCAAAAGAAAATGTAGGAATGAGTACGTTATGGAATAGATATAATAATTACAAAACTGTTCCGGGTAGTGGAACAGAGGTTTATTTCAAACCTTATTTCAGTGTTACGGGTAATACTGGTATATATGATAGTAATAGAAAGATTTCTTTTGTTTATCCGGCTGAATATTCGACATATAAACCAACAGCTTATGAATTTAGTTTGACATTCGGAGATTGATTTAAAATGACGGGCATATTTAATTTGTATGCCCGTCTGTTTCTATTTAATCATTAAAAGTAAGAGAAGCATAATATGCCGTCGCATTTTCACTGTATGAAGGATAAACATAACTCATATCCCATGTGTTCCCTAAATAATTCTGGTTAATACTAAAGAATGGTCTCAATTTACCACTTCCAGAAGCGTTATATTTGTTCCAGAAATTAGTAAATCCTACTATATTATATGGTATATTTATCCATTTACCACCATTTAGCATTTCAAAACAAAATATATTAGTAGGATGTATACCTTCTACATAGGAATTAGCAATAATCGCTCCTCCTTGTGCTCCCTTTTGTCCATTACAGAGAACAATCATTTTAGAATCATCTTTATTAAATATAACGTCAAGAACATAATAATTAGCAAGAGTGCTTCTTAATTCTGATACAAAGTTATCATTAATAGTTATTGACGTTGCAGCCCAGCCGTTTTCATCAACTAAAACAGAAGTGCTTCTTACTATATTTATTCCTTTCGACGCTCCCCAAGGACCCTTGCCAACATAAAACATAAATCTCTTATCTTTTGATATCCACACATTACCTCCCATATTGTTAGTAATAGAAGAAGGTATGTTATTGTAACAATGCCAATATTGCAAACTACTACTACTATTTATATAATTCCATGTAGAAGAACCTTTCCATACCAATACATAAAAATCAAAAGTTAGATTTTCTTCTGAAAAAGTCTTTTGAGGGCCGTATACAAACAATATCAATTGATGTTTGGACAGATTAATATACGCTCTCTTGTAAAAGAATATATTGATTTTTCTTCCAACAGTAGGCCCATTAACTTTTAAGCTATAAGAGCTCATAGAAGAGCTGATATCCCAAGATTGAAGTCTTATACTAATTTGATTGTTATTATTTGGTGTTTCGGGTATCGCAATTACTTCTTGACTATTAATGCTTTCATTAATTGAATTTAATTCTTCTTGTGTTACTAAAACACATAAAGAATTACGTACAGAATAATTGTTGCTATTTTGAAACACTGAACCTAAAGTGCTATCATTATTGCCTTTTACATAATTTAAAAAACCTTTTCTTATATTCAATTGCCCCCATGTTAACCTATTTGCACCACTAAATCCGCAACATACGTAGTTCAAGTTTTGAAAATCACCATTAGAAGAAGGACTTAAATAAAAACTACCTTGTATATGACCATATCCATATAGTCTTTCTGAATCGGTCGTTATCGCAGAATCAAAAAGTGTTGACGCTCCATAAACATACGGAGAATCAGTATAAAGGGAAACAACCGTTTTTTGAGAAGATGTAACCATTTGAGTCGGGTCGTATGTCAACACGGCAGCACATGAACTACTTGGATAGGTTTTATTCGCCTCTATAATCGGTTCTACATATAATCCAGTATATGAATTTTTACGAGATGTTGCCGTTCCTCCGAAATTACTACTACTCCATTCATTCTTCACCCACACCCCTACCTTTAGAGCCTCTATCGTTATGGACTGGTCTTTGACGAGGGAGATTGAGGTAGTGGAACGGTTCTACAGTATTTTTTCGTCGTGTTTGTTTTCGTAATATCCAAAATTAATCGTATTTTTACCGTGCAATTAATTGTTTTTCAACATGGAAAAAAGAATAAAGAAAGAAAACCCGTGTGGGGGATTATTTTTACCCCAGTCCACACCTATATATGATAACTTGCCTTTCAGTCGTTTTTTTGAAGAAAACGACAAGGAAGTAATACGGTGGGCAGAAAACGTACTTGAAAAACTGGAAGGAAGGGGGATTTTGCCCACATTCCTAAAGAAGAAAGAGAACGAGGATTTCCGTGCCTTTTGGGGAACCATAACTCATATATTCGCTTTGATAGTTCTGTATGCAAGACAATACAAAAAGATAGACACGAATCAGATTTTGTTCGAGATGTTTATTCAGAACAGAGGTCTTGTTACTAATATGGTGGACAGCCAGGAACAGATGAAATACCTATTCTATAATTACCTGGAAGAATATTCAAAGCGTGGAAGACTTGACATCATAAGCAAGGAAGGCGAGATATTGGGTGAATTGTTGCGATTGATAAGATACAATTCTTTGGACGAGTTTATATTTGCCTTGTTGAGACCGGAAGCTACGGGGTGGGCGATGGGTCACAGTTCGCCTACATGTGACCGGACGAATACGGTAATGAATGTATCAAAAGCGTATGAATATACAAAAGGAGTAGAGGATTTGAATAATTATCCTCTATTGATACCGCAAAGTATAAGCATAACGCAGGACGAAAACGGGGATGATGACGAGATATTCAATGCTATGACATTTTTTGGTAATCAAGCCGTGGGCATAGACGGAAGGGTGGATTTGGACAAGCTTATAATCATAGACCCGAATCTATCCTACGAAATATCATTGCAAGTAAAAGTGTCGGCTACGGACAATGAAAACCTAAAGTTTGGAGTAGCTGGGTACGAGACGGTAGACGGAGAGCCGTTGTCTATGGGAATATTGGAAAACGGACAGATAACCGGAAGTTCCCTTTGGTTCCATGAAAACGAATATTTGGACATAAAGAATGACGGCATGTATTACTACATAAAAGGAATACTGCTGTCAACGAACGAGAAGTTTTTGAAAGCGCCTGCACTTAATTTCCCGTCTGGGCGTGCTTTGTCGATAATGCCGGGAATGAAGTATATCGCACCTATATTTATCCAGGAAAGAACGGTCGGAAATCACCCGTATGTATATATATACGATTTTCATGTGAAACCCTTATATCTGCCGTTTTCACAAGGATATTTGGGTGAACGTGACATTATAGCTGCTTACTATAAAAACAACGCATATCAGAGACAATTTACTGTAGAGACTTTCTTAAAAAATTACCTTGTTGGATATAAGAACATATTCGGCAGTGAATTGATAAGACCTTATGTAGGAGAGGAAGAATATCAGATATTGTTCAAGGTGTTTTCAAACCGAAACAAGTACATACCCAATGCAAGGATTACGATAAACGGGGAAGAGCTTGTAACGGACGTGAACGGTGAAGCAAAGATAACGTTACCGCGCGGACAATGGTATTATGAGGTGGAAGCCGAAAACTTTGAAAACGTGGAAAACTCTTTATTAGTGGACAAGGATGCTGTAGAATATGTACAGTTAATGGGTGCCGCCTATGAACGGGTGGTTACGTTCTTTGTGCGCGACAAGGAGACAAAAGACTGGATGCAGAATGTGAAAGTGTCCTTTGCAGGAAAGGTTCAATATACCGGAAGCAACGGTATAGCGACATTCGAGGTGTTCCCCGGTATATACGAATATGTGGCAGAATATGAGGACTATTATACGGTGAGAAGAAATGCCGAAATAGTGGATTCTACCAACATAGAAATCGAGATGGAAAAGGTACCTTACTATAACGTGACTTTCCGTATAAGGGACGGTGTGGAGCCAGTATCGGGTGCATCTGTATTAGTGACGGGTGAAGATATTCCTAACCAGACTGGAAGCTCGAATGCGCAGGGACTTGCAACCGGGTTTATATATCCGGCAGGAACGTATCATTATAAGGTCGTGAAAGAAGGATATATAACCGTGGAAAAGGATTTTACCATATACGGAAACGCGGTTATAGACATACAGTTCAACCCCATACCGAAATATAACATAAACTTTGTCGTGAGAAGCAACGGGTTGCCCGTAGCGAAAGCGGATGTTACTTTCAACGGCACAACCCTACAGACGGAAAGAAACGGGGTTGTGACATTTGTAGAGGTGGCAGGTTCCTATGCTTGGAAGGTGTCAAAGACGGAATTCAACGGGCAGGAAGGAACGGTGGAAGTCGTGGATAAGGACGTGACGGTAGAAGTCGACTTGGTGCAGATAGGCTATCTGATTGATTTTTATGTTACGGACGATAACAATACACCGCTTGACGATGCTTTGGTTACTGTAGGTACGGAATCAATAAGTACGAGTGGAGGGCAGGCGCAATTTGTCCGTATATCGGGCGGTTATAACTGGACCGTACAGAAGGAAGGATATTATACGAAACAAGGTGTTGTGACGGTGAACGGAGAGAACAAGAGAGTGGACGTGCAATTGAAGCTCGTTACCTACGACATCATATTTACCGTGAGAATGAGCGGACAACCCGTCAAGAACCAGCCCGTAGTGCTTGGCGTAGGAGAGGACGAACAAACGGTCAATACGGACGCGAGCGGAAACGCGGTCTTTAACCGTGTGCCTGGCAGTTATCCGTGGAATGTGACAAAGACGGGGTATGAGCCGAGAACAGGAACGGCAGTATTGATAAACCAGCCTTTAGCCATAACGGTAGACCTTGTTAAGCAGACCGGAAAACTGACGGTAACGGTATTGGATGTGGAAACGAACAACCCTATTAGTAATGCGGTAGTGACGATAAACGGGGAAACGAGATATTCCAACAACAACGGTATCGCGGCAAGCTGGACGCTTGAACTTGGTGTGTGGGAGTGGAGCGCGTCTCACCAGGACTATAACCCGGCAAAGGGGAACGTGAACATAACGGCAGGAGACAATGCCTATACTATAAAGATGGCAGAAAAGGCATCCGTGCCGTTCAACGTGACGTTCCAGGCGACTATAGGAAGTGCGCAGGCTTCTGGGGCGACAATCGAGATTGTAGGACAAAGCGAAAAATTGACGACGAACGAATTAGGGTTGGTATCTACGCAATTGTTTTCGGGTACATACGATTATGTGGCAAAATATCCTTATTGTTATGACGTGGTGAATTCGTTTACCGTGTACAATTCGGACACCCGTGTTCCTATCAATTTTACCGTAAAGAGGGTGAATGTGAGAATACAGGTTGTCGATGGGGGTAATAGAGGTATAAGTGGGGCACAGGTGACGTTTAACGGAATGACGCAATATTCCGATGGACAAGGATATACGACCTTCAATGTGGAGGCAGGAAGTTCCGGTACGGCCACGGCAAGCAAGCTACCTCAATATAATGAAAATAGCACATTCGTATCAGTAGGAGAATACGATACAAGTGCGACGATAGTTCTTGGCGTAAATACTTATAAAGTTATTTTCGACGTGGTGGACGAGAAAGGGATATCCATAAGAGGAGTGCGTATTGTATGCGGAGGTACGGTAAAGAACACGGATGGAGCCGGGCGTGCGGTATTCGGAACATACGTGCCGCCCCAGACATTAAGCTGGCAGGCGTCAAAGGACGGGTATCAGAGACAGAACGGTTCTGTAAGCATAAGCAATAGCGACGAATATGTTAACGTCGTAATGACGCGTAACAAGTGCCAGGTTACATATAATGTGCGTACAAAGAGCGGTTCTCCTATTTCGGGCGTGACAGTGGAAGACAATATAAGTTCGGGTGTGACAAGCTCGAACGGTACCGTATCATGGATGGTTCCGTGTAACGATACCTATGCGTGGGTAGCTACAAGTCAGAATTATTTTACGGAAAGAGGAAATTATATGGTAGGTCCGGAAGAATTTCAAAAGACAATCAACATCACGATGGAAGATGGTGCGGTATTGGAGGTTCTTGTGTCAAATGGTACGAACTTGACACTTCCGGTGCTGAATACAACCTCTACAGGACTTAACAATTTGCGTGTAAAATGGGGTGACGGCGAGCAGACAATAGGAACAAACTCACACACCTATAATTCAAGCGGAACGAAGATAATTTTGTTTGATTTTAACGGCATGCAGGCTAATTTGTCATGGAGTGCTTCTAATTTTGCAGGTTTCCAGAATTGCTTGACAAAGGTAATAAAATGGTTTGTGGAGGATGTAAGGACTTCGTGGAATAAAGGGGCGTTCAAGAATTGCAGTAGCCTCTATTCGGTTGTAAGTTGGACTACAAGTTTAATGAGCGGTTCTACCGATTCTTTTTTTGAGGGATGTTCAAGTCTGAAAGGCGTACCAGAAGGATTATTTGGGTTTGTATCAAGTGGTACATTCGTGCAGACATATAAGGATAGCGGATTGAGTGGTCCCATAAATTTGTCAAGCATACTTGGAGGAAGTATAATAAACGATTACTCCTATTGTTTTAGCGGATGTAAGGGTATATCTTCGGTACAAGGACAATTAAGGACATCAAGTAATGGAACATTCTTGGATTATATGTTTTCTAAATGTACAGGAATGTCAAGTATAAGTAACGATATAGGCGCATTAAACATAAGTAGTTGCCAATATATGTTTAGCGGTTGTACTAATTTACAATCTCCTTGTAGAATAGTATTCAAGTATTTTTCGGGGAAAAGACAAGCCGCAAACGCATTTTGTATTGATTCCGGTATATCTTCTCTTCCGTCTAATATGTTTTCTGGCTCTGTACAGGAATTAACGATGGCCCAGGCGTTTTATGAATGTGAAAATTTGACAAGTATAAGTTCAAGTGCATTTAATTTTAGTGCAAACAGAGTGTTTTGTGACAGAATGTTTGAGAGGTGCAGCAGTCTGTTGAATGTGAGTGGGGTAATAATTCCTAACATAGTTAGTGCATTAGCAATGTTTAAGAATAGTGGACTAACAACGATAACATCTTCTTTGTTTTCAGAATCGACGGAATGTTATACTTATGTAGAGTGTTTCAGTGGGTGTATTAATTTGAGAACAGCAGGTTCACAAGGCAACCCCGTTACACCACCGGGACATTCTGTATCGGTAAGCATTAAAAGTATGTTTGAGGGGTGTAGTAACTTACAGACATCAGAATACACGTTTGGTGATGTAACAAATTCAAGCGGACTTAATGCTTTTATAGAATCCGGCGTTTTGAAACATGTATTTAATTGTGTAAATACGTTTAAAGACTGTTTAAGTATGACGGCACAGCCGAGATGGGTTGGTAAGATAGGCGGCGCTACATTGCCAGCCGCTTATATGCCTTTGATATTTGATTTAGGTAGAATATTTGGCGCACAAATTGGACTTCCTTCTATAGATAGTATTGATGGAAACGGTTGTTTTGCAGGATGTACAAGGATGTTCAGTTACGAAGATTACAAGAAACAATATCCGTCATGGTTCTAATTTTGTAAATAAAAATTTATTGATATATGGCTCAAATAAATGTTAATAGAAACACTTTCTTGGAAAAGGAAGAAGTGATGAATATGCAGTCTTTCCTACAGAATTCTCTGTTGGGAAAGATTTTAATTGCCGGAAGCTACTCTTTCGGCATAGTGACAAATAATCCTATTAAATTCAAGTCTGATTTTAAGACGGAAGAGGATTTTGTGGACAATAAGGCTTTTGATGTACAGCAAGGAACACAGGGAGGAACGGTAAAGATATTACCGGGTATGGCAGTAAATTCGTTGGGACAAGTGATAAATATTGCGAATATATACGATAATTATGCTATCCCGGCAGACAGCGTGTATTACTGGCTAAAAATCGGGTATTCGACAAAGAATTACGAAAACGGATATGTGAGTATCAACCAGAAGGGTGTAGTGACCGGAACCGTGGATTTTTCCGGTAAGGTGAGAGGACAGGCAGGGAAAACCCCGGTGGCGATAAAGTTCCTTAAGGACGACGGTTCACAGCCTTTAAATAACGGTGTATACGAGATAGTCAACATAATAGATAACAAGAATATTGTACTAACGTCTGAATCCGATTTTGTTGCGGAAACAAACTTGCAAGTAGTAATACTGGGAACAGTACCTCTTGGAAAGGTATTCACGGACGCGCAAATGGAAGGGCTTTATACTTATGACTGGTTTACATTGGGATTGACGCAAGAAGTAACATTGGAACAAGCGCCTACCAAGTCAGTAAACGAATTTTACATAGCGAGAGTGAGAAACAACGGTGGTACGGTTACAATCGACAATACGGCAAAGACGGAATACTGGTCTTTGGCAGGAATGCCGAAACCGAAAGAATAAGAAAGGAGGGGTAAAATGAGGTTATTATATACAGTCAGTTCCGGATATATGATGGAACAGCAGAATGTTTCCTATTCGTTGGGCGGTTTTGCATCTTCCACGGTGATACCTAACGACATGTTCGGTAATTTGTTTGATGAATTGAGTGTAAATACAATAAAAAATGCAAGAAACGAATACCGGGCCATAGTGCTGCACAACGACAGCCAGGAAACGGCAAGGGACGTGAAGATATGGTTTGACAACCCGGAAACAAATGTGTGTTCGTTCAAGGTGGGTGCCGTGGGAATGATGGAAGGTGCAGACGGAAGCCGATATATGGGCAGTGCACCTAATATATATAGCAGACCCTATACAGTCCAGTTTTATGAGGCTACAGAGGAAAACCCGGTGTCTATCGGGGATATGCAGCCAGACCAGATGATAGGTATATGGGTGGAAAGGAGTATAGATAAAGAAAAGGCTTTGGAAGAGTATAACAACGTGGCTGAGAGGGATTTAACAACCGAAACGAGATATAAGCCTATTCAGAAGGAAACACAAGAAATGTTAAATATGCAATTTTATTGGGAATAAGCTATTGCGTATGTCATAAACAAATATTATCTTTGTGGTGTGATTGATAAGGGAGCGTTAAAACTCCCTTTATTAATCGGGTCAGACATAAACAAATATTATCTTTGTGGTGTGATTGATAAGGGAGCGTTAAAACTCCCTTTATTAATCGGGTCAGACATAAACAAATATTATTTCAAAAATGAACAGAATCGTAGAACTTAGCGGATTGATAGGTGTAAAGGATGAAAAAGTATTCGCCTATCTATCAATTGAACCGGAAAAGGTAAGGAAGGCTTTGGAGATTGAAATTGCTTGTACTGGGGCTGATGATAACGGGGCCTACAATATCTACTTCGATGATGAAGAAAGCATTTGTTGTGAGTATATGCAACGTTGTGTTACAAAGGAGTTTAAGAAGGTGGAAACGATAGAGGAAGCCGTGTTATGGATGGAAGGACATTTTTAAAAAGTAATGTTATGACAGAGAAAATCATTAAAAAAGAGGATGTAGAATACAAGCTGACGTGCAGTTTGGTTATAGAATGGAATCGTCCGGCAAAATATAAATTTAAGCTACATCAAAGAGAGTGCGGGAAAAGGAAATGGATGGATTTAAAAGGAGAGGAATATAGAGTAGATACAGAGAAAGATATTATTCTAAAGTATGTAAGCAAAGAAGATGTTCTGGAGCTTGCTTTTGAAGAGTACAAGAAATATAATCCTTCTAATAGTGATATGTTCTGATGAAGACACTAATTTTTGATGTGATGCTGAATGAGCAGTATATTCACACGTTTAAGTACAGATATAACCCTTTGTTTCCTATTGAGGAGGAAGAACTGAGGAAGTTTGTAGAAGAGAGGTTGCCGACATTGAAAGGAAAGAATTTTAAAATATTGTTTTGATTATGAAACCAATAAGAGATATAAAAGATATTGAAAATCTAAAGACAGATGAAAAACTGGTTGAGTTATGTTTGAATGGTAAGGTGGGTTATTATAGGTTCTTATGTTTCCACCCACGAAACGAGAATTATGTAATTCTATTGAATCATTGTGAAGAGCCAGAAAGGTTTCATGTTAAGAGTATTATAGACCGATTCTATACGGACTATACAATACGCGATATAATTACCCATAGAAGGGATTATGCTTTGAAAAAACTGGAAGAGTACGAGCGAGCATTATCCGAATTTAATAAGGAGGAGAAAGAATGAAACAGACAGTAGAAAAAGGCGTCAATAGAATATGCTGAATCGGTTATTCGTTCATTTGGAATATGTGGGGTACCGATTGGAATTTCTGACATCAAGGAAATGATTGCTAATGGTTTTAATAGTGGCACCGAATGGCAGAAGAAGAAAGCTATCGAAGCCTTGTCCTCTGTACTGGAGGACTGGGTACATGGCGGTGATGCAGATTGTATAATTGCTGAACTTGAAGAAAAATTGAAATAAAATGGATGAAAGGAAAGTTCTTTTGTTTAAGAAGGTGTGTTATGATGTCGGAACACGTTTTTCTTTTATTGTAAACGGTAAGATTATCGAAACGGTTATAAGTGATGTAATGATTGATTATCATAAAAATATCAATTATGAAAATCAATCTGTAAGGTATCATTTCTGCACTATGGACAAGCATACATTTGATGAGTTTTCTGAAAGAGAGTTGGAAGATATGATACGCAGGGGAATTGTTTTATGTATTGAGTAATAGAAAAGAGATTGAAAATGATAAAGAAATGGTATGAAGTTTCGTGTGATTTGTGCGGAAAAGGTTTAAATCACTATGCAGAATTAAAACCTACTTGCACTGATTTAAGGAGAGATGGTTTTAAAGTTAAAATCAATAACGGAAAGGTGTTTGTTTTTTGTAAAGAGTGCTATGAAAAGATAAAGAAGGAGACAAAGAAATGAAAGGAAATATATTTGACAAAATAAGAAAAGCATCTAATAAATACATAAAGTATATGATTGCTTGTGACTGTATAGCCAAAGAAGCACAAAAACATATAGATTGGGACAATAATGTTTCGTGTGAATATTATCCCAGTGATGGAATATGTATAATGATAGAAGAGCATGTTTGTTATGCTAATACATTCTTTGACTTGGTAGAAGAATCGGAAAACGGTATGATTGACAGGGTAACTTTTATGAGAAATTGTATTTGACATGGAAAGATATAGGATTGTGAAAGAAATAGGGTATAGCGGCTGTATTCCGATAGTCGTGTATTTTGTACAAGTCAGAAAAGACAAACGTATTTCATCCGAATGGGTGAATGTAAAGGGATTTGATACCTATAAGAGAGCGAAAGAGTTGTTGGATGTTTTAAATGGTGATTGATATGAATATAGAAGAAGCAAAAATAAAGAAAGCGAAAGCAGAAATGGAGATAGCCCGGATTCTGGAAAATCTCGAATTAGAAACCGGATTGAAATCCAATATAGTTTATGTGTATCGGGAAAACGCAAAATCAGAACCTTTATCTCAACCCAAAGAGTGTATAAGAATAGATATTATTTTAACACTATGATAAAATTAAGACTGATGCTCCGATGGCTGCTTATCCCTTTATGGTTCGCCATATTCATAGCCTATCTGCCGATATGGTATTTGCAAATGAGCTGGTACTATTTCAGCTTTAGCGATTACTGGGACAGCTATATGGTATTATGGGACAGAATAATGTTGTTTTTAAAACTTAAAAAGGAATAGGAGAAGGTCATGGAAGTAAAGAACGGAATAATAATAGATGGAGTGCTGCATGAAGCTGCGAATTATCCAAATGACTATGAATGTACTATATGTTCTCTTCGTAAGGAATGTGATGAATTAGAGAATCGTAGTGATGAATGGATTTGCAGGCTTATTGATTGTAAGTATTTTATCAATCGTGGCAAAGTAACAGACATTAAGATAGATAAGGAGGAATAACAATGGAAAGCGATAAACTTATATTAGATGCTTGTTGTGGCAGTAGAATGTTTTGGTTTGACAAGCATAACCCTTTGGTTTTATTTGTAGACAAGCGTTCAGAAACACTTACAGCTAAGGACAAAGATAGAATCAGAACTATAGATGTAAAACCGGATGTAATAGCCGATTTTACTAATTTGCCGTTTGAGGATAATTCTTTTTATATGGTGGTGTTTGACCCACCGCATCTAAAAACACTTGGTGAAACCTCATGGATGGCTAAGAAATACGGTAAACTGCCAAAAGATTGGAAATCACTTATACACGACGGATTTGCCGAGTGTATGCGCGTCTTGAAACCTAATGGAACGCTCATTTTCAAATGGAACGAAAGTGAGATAAAAGCTTCAGAAGTTTTGTCCGTTATCCCTTTTAAGCCTCTATTTGGACATACCACTGGAAGGCAGAGCAAAACAATATGGATGTGTTTTATGAAGAGAGAAGACGATGAATAATACAGAAGAAAAGCATTGCAGTATATGTGTACATTATGAGATGTATGCCAATTTCCAGACGTATTGTCATGCATTGAAAAGACGCATAACGGCAAGAAAACAAGCGAAAAACTGTAAACATTTTAAAAACAGATGGGAGGAATAAATAATGCACCAGTGTAATTATTGTTGTTGGTATAACGAAAGATACGAGAATTGCGATTGTCCGTATGCAATGAAAAAGTCGGCTTGTGATAAAGCTAAAAAGGAGAAAGAAAGGAGTGAGAAATGAAATTAAAACATCCATTAGATTGGTATAACGAAAACACACCATCGGAAGATGAAGAATACGAAAAGGGATGTCTATCTATCGCCTTGATAGTAGTAATCATTTTCATTGCATTAACGGTTGTAATTTTATCTTACGAATTATGAAATCAAAACAAGTATTATCAATAGAACAAATGAAGCACTTGCAGGAGCTTGGATTAGATACAAGTGATGCAAGTATATATTGGGCAAGAGTGTCGCATGGAAGCCGTATTGACGACAAATCAAAAGGTGTATGGTTTTTGAGTTTACATAAGGAATTTCAGACTTGTGGATTTATGTCATATGAAATCCTTCCTACTTATACTTTGCAGGATATTCTGGATAAGCTGCCAGAATCAGTACAGGTATATGATTTGTACATATTTAAGAAAGTGGGTTTGTGGTGGCTCAAATATGTAGACGTAACGAATAATGGAACCGTTCGTTTAGAAAAAATGCCGAAGTTGATAGATGCAGTCTATTATATGCTGTGTTGGTGCATTCAAAAGGGGTTTGTTAAAACTAATAAGGAGGTTAAAGATGGAAGAAAAGAAAATTGATTGGGAACAGAGGCGTTATGAAATAGCGAAAGCTGCAATGCAAGGATTTTGTAGCAATTCACAGAAACAATTTATAAATGTTGATTCAAGTATAATAGCAAAATTGAGTATTTGTTTCGCTGATGCACTGATAAAGAAATTGAAAGAAGAATAATCATGGAAGCACATGTAATGAAACTTGAAAACAACTGTGTAATTGTTGACGAGGAATATTTTAACGAGATAAAGAAGCAGTCAGAATTTAACCAGGAAAGGATAAATGAGATTGCAGAGGAAAAGTTTTTGGAATACGTCAAAGAAAGCGGTATCAAACTTTCCTACGAAGTGAACGGAACACCTTATATATTTCATCATGACTTGTTGAATGAATTGAACTATGAGGAAAGAGGATATCCGGAATCCGTGTCAGAAAGGGTGAAGCATATTATCGCAGACGATATAACCGAGGCTTTGAACGACAAGTTTAAAGGACTGAAAGACGAGGTTTTGAATTATGCCTTAAGTGAGTTTGACAAACAGAAACACGGTTTAGAGGCTACTGTAAAAATATGGAAACATTTCGCATTAATCTTTATCATTACGACTATTGTTCTAACAATTAGACTATTTTTATTGTGAAATGATGTTAAACAACCCACATTTTACACATAAGCAGTTGCGTATGTCATAATATAATCTTATCTTTGCATTGTGAGATTAAGAGATGATAAGTCAAACAAATAAAAAAGATAAGATTATGAAAGAAAGATTTTTAGAAAAGTTCATTATGATGGAGTTTGTGAAAGGCAATTTGGATTCACAGGAACAAGTCAATGATATGGTTTCTTTGATACAGAGAAAGTTGGGTGTATCAGTAGAGAATGCAGGAGAATTTTTAAGAAAAGCGGTTGGATTGATTTAACAGCAACAATTTGTTTTTCTCATATTGAAGGGCTACGTTTGTAGCCCTAATTTCTAAAATCTAATAAAATGGCTCAAAAGTTGTCTGCCGGATTTATGGCAGAATTATTTAAACTTGTATATATGGATTTGGGTATTACCAAGATGGTGGTAAATCATCTATCCTATCAGTTGATACCCAAAGAGTGGCCCGGTTTCAAATTCTTGCTAAAAGAGGCAACAGAAGTATTGAAGGAAAAAGATAAGGTTCCTTCTTTGGGCGTGGTATCTCAAAAATACGCTGACAGTGATTTTGTAATTGAAGCGATAGATGCCGTGCAGTCAGCCGCTAAAGTAGACAAGGAAATTATTATAGACCAACTGGAAGCGTATATTAAAGACGTGGAATTCCAGCTACTTTCCAAAAAAGTACATGATTTGTACGAAGAAGGGAAGAAAGAAGATGCTATACGGGTAAACGCGGAAGAGAGCCAAAGAATTTTATCCCTATCATTAAGGCATGAGGCAGGCGGTTTTCAGAAAGTGTTCTCTGATTTTGACAAACGAATGAAGAGGAGGCGGGAAGAAGAAGAGGGGGAGGTTCCATCACGCGTAATGTTCGGACTTGATAAGATAGACCAGATTTCAGAAGGCGGTGCCACAATGGAAGATACCGTGTTATGGATAATGCGTTCGGGTGTCGGTAAGTCTACTGTATTGAGATATCACGGTATGCAGGCAGCTTTTGACGGACACCCGGTCTTGCATATACAGTTGGAGGGCGGTGCGCGTGCGTGTCTGGAAAGATACGACCAGTTTTGGACCGGGCAAAAATACGGGAACATCAGAAAAGGTGTCATAGATGACAAGTTAGCCGAGAAAATAGAAAAGGCTTTTGAAAACATGAAATCCTATTCCAAGGACATAGATGTTTATTCTTTTGAAAAATTCGGGCAGGCTACTATGGTGGATATCCGTAACGTGATAGTTTCCTATTACAAGAAAAACGGTTATTATCCGCATGTATTGATATTGGATTCGTTAGACCTTGTGGCAACAGGAACAAATAGAGTTGTAGACAATAACCCTACATTCAAAAAAGAAAAATTACAGACATGTGCACAACTTTTGAAAAATTTATGTGTAGAGTTTAAAATGGTGGGATTTACGGCAGCACAAGCCGGAAATGTGCCGTTGGAAATATGGGACAATTCGGACAAAGTGATAGACAGAAGCTATACGGAAGGGGACAGGACACTTGTAAAGCCGTTTTCCTTTGTGTTTACCGGGAACCGGACAAGGGAAGAAAAGAAACAAAATAAGATGCGTATCTATATGGATAAGGTACGCGATTACGATACGGTAAAAGACACGTTTACTATTGTGACGGATTACGGCAGGGGGCGTTTTTGTGACAAGGCGCTGACAGCCGAATATTACGGAGGTGACAAGGGTTTCACATCCTCTACTCCTAATAAAAAGACAAGAAAGAAAAAGGATGAAGACGGTGAAAAGCAAAATGATGTTAAAACAGAGATGATTTAGACATACTCACTTGCTTATGTCATAACATAATCTTATCTTTGTAGTGTCTTCTTAAGGGAGACAAGAAAAAGAAGTCAAACAAATAAAGATAAGGTTATGTATAAGACAACTTTTATTTCAGCAGAAAAATTTAACACAAGATGTTTAGGGTTGATAAAAACGAGGTAATATCCGAACTGAATCTATCTTTGTTCGGGGCAAAGGGGTTCATGCAAGACCGGAACAAAGAATGCCCTTTTTGTAATAAAAGGGGGAAATGGGGGATAAAGTTTAATGATGCTGGAAATAACGGTGCGTTCCATTGTTTCAAATGCGGCATGAAGACCACCTTAAAAAAGTTCCTGGAGAAGATAGGAAGGAAGGACCTTATAAAGCAGGATTACGAAAACACCGTAAAAATGCAGAAATTAACACCTCTAATAGATGATGAAGAAGAGAAAACAACAGAGGAAATTAAGGAATGCACCCTTCCTAAAAAACTGGAATATATAGAAAAGGACGAATATTTGGATAAGAGGGGCTTTGTAAAAAGATATTATGAAGAATTCCGTCCGGCAGAAACAAAATTCTTTCTCGAAAGAAAGCTGCATGATAAGTTCATATTCCAGTTTACCATGAACGGCAAATTAGCCGCATGGCTGGCACGTTCAAAAAAAAGTAAGGAATGGCACGAGGAGAACCTTAAAAGGTTTAAGGAGGGTACGGAAAAGCTTGTATTGAGATATGAAAATTCACGTGACGGATTCTCCCATGTGATAGGAGGATATGACAATATAACGGACGAGACGGACACGGTTATAATCGTGGAAGGAATGTTCGACTACATATCGGTAGACACGAAGCTGCACCTCTATGAATCACCCGACATAAAGTGCGTGTTTACATTCGGTAACAACATGGGGTTAAGCCAGATAAGGCTATTGAGGGACAAACCGGGCATAAGGAATGTGATTCTAATGTACGACCCCGACAAGCCGGAAATGATTAAGACAGTATCAATGACCTTACAAAGATATTTCAATGTACAGATTGCCGAACTGGAAGACAAGAAGAAAGACCCTGGAGACGCGACACAAGAAGAACTCCTATGGGCGCTTGACAATATGACAGAACCGATTAATTATTATACAAGACATTTATAGTGTTGATTTTTTGCCATTTATCCTAATTTTTGTTAGATTTGAAGTCAAAAATAAGGACATGGAAAAATCACGGAAAATCAGTCTGGAGCAGTTTGTAATTAACTTGCAATTGGAGTATTTGAGTTGTAAATTACGTTCGATAGTTTACAATCGTATAGAAAGTGTCGAGCTTGTGAAGATATATAAGGACATAGCGGAGAAGAAGAAGACAAAAATTCTGAACTTAAAACAAAGGTTTCGCCTTGGTACGATGTTTGACAGTGACAAGGCGTTTTCAGATTTTTACTTGAAGGAATTTTTGCAAGAATACGGATTGCCGAACTTGCAATATTCGGAGAAAACGAAAAAGTCGGTTATGTTTTGGGACAGGTTCCACCTATTGAAACCGGGTACCATAGTGATATACAAGGGAAAGGAATATAAGGTGAAGATAAACCATCCGAATGACGATAATGTGGTGATATGGGTTAATGACGTGCCGGAACAGATACCATATACCTACTTCAAAATGAGATGGTTAGAAGAAATTGATATGAAAGATTTAAAATAATTGGAGATAATATTTGTTTATCTCAAAATTTAATTCTTACTTTGTATCACAATTAAAAACAAAAGATATGAATTATTTCGAGTATGAAGAAAAGGCGGCTACTACAGCTTGCTATAATGAAAAAGTGGCTTTGTCTTATGTAACACTTGGTTTGTGTTCGGAGATGGGAGAAACCTACGAGAAAATCAATAACGAGGCAGAAACGGAAGAAATCTCTAAAGAAATCGGAGATATGTTTTGGTATCTTGCCATGATTCGTAAAGAATGCAATCTCGATATTGAGGGTTGGGATTGGAAAGAAGCTTTGGCAAATGCGGAAGGTGCAGGCGTGTTTGATTTGCCCGTGGAAGTCGGAAAGATTGCAGACCAGGTTAAAAAGTGGTTGCGTGATGATTGGAAAGAAGCCGAGCAGAATGTATTCCCGGAAGCAAGAAAGAAAGCTGTTTTGGAAGCCTGGAAAAACGCCTGGAAGGTTATAAACAGTATGATTAACCGCGTCGGTCTTGATACGGAAAAGATTGCCGAGCAGAATATCGAAAAACTGTTTTCACGCAAACAGCGTGACAAAATTCATGGAGCAGGAGACAACAGATGAGAAATTTTGACAAAATATTAATGACCGGGGCGCAGGGTACAGGGAAAACAACCCTATTGAAAGCCTTGCAGAACGAACCGGAATTTGACAACTGGAAGTTTTACACGAATGTTGTCAGAACGATGGTTGAAGAAGAGGGAATAGCTATCAATAAGGAGGGTACTTCTGAATCACAAAAGAAAATATTCGACAAATACACCCAAATAATGGAAGATGCTATGAAACAACCTTCCATTAGTGACAGATGTATTATTGATGTGAACGCGTACACTTCATGGCTTTTTGACAACTGTAATCCGAAAGACAAGGATTATAACAACCTGGCAGAAGAGGACTTCAAAGAAAAGCGCCAGATTGTAAAACGGAAATACGAATTTCCTTTGCTTGTCTATCTTCCTATTACATTCAGATTGCAGGGTGACGGTGCGCGTTCGGAAGACGAGGAATACCAGAAGGAAATCGACCGTAAAATAAAGCAGATTGTCGATAATTACGGAATACCATATATTTCTGTTTCCGGTTCAACGGAAGAACGTGTGCAGCAGATTAAGGATGCCGTATTTGGAAAGGAGAAGTAAGACAATGGAAGTTTCTTTGTTGACTTTGAGAAATGTGGGACGGAAGCTTGGAATGCAGAACGTTTCCGGATTTAAGAAAGAAGACCTTTTGCAGCAGGTTGTCGAAAGACTGGAAGCAAAAGGAAAGACGATTGAAGAATATGCAAAGGAAGTTTCGATAAATACCCAAAAGGGGTATGTCAAGAAAAAGTTTAACCTTTCACCTAAAGGAAAAAACCCGTACAAGAAAGGAAGTATATCGTATAAGGTGTGGGAAGAACTCGCAAAGAATGACGGTCGTTCATTCAGCCGGATTGCAAAAGAACTGGGAACGCATTACAACGTTGTTTCCGTTTGTTGCAGGAACCATTTTAATAAATCATAAACTTGCCGTTTTTATTTAGATTTGATTTTTCACGGGGAGTGTAAGTAAATACGCTTCACTCCCCTTTACACCCTAAAAATATGGATGAACTGTATAAAGATTTAATCAAATATTTGGAGGATAACTTTCTGTCTTTCAATGCTTTGGATAATTATATTATAGAGATTGACGGGCAAACATTCGAGTTGTTTGAACCTTTCCAATGGGACAAAGAGGATAACGGAATTTTCTTTGACGATTCGTTCCAGTGGGTAGGAGACAGAACGGAATGCGACAACTATGTCTTCCGGTTCGGTGATGTATGGTATTATCTTAAAAAGGGAGATGAGAATAAAGTAAAACTTAACCGATTGCAGTATATCGGAAAGGCAAATTTGTTTGACGAAAGCTTGAGATTTGACACCTATATAGGTGTGCACGGCAATTTTGAATTGATGAACGGAATGCACTCTTATTCCGATTGGGTAGAAAAAGCGAAATTTTTAGGAATAAAAGCGCTTGGTATATGCGAAAAGAATACGCTTGCATCAGCGTTCAAGTTTCAGAATGCGTGTCTAAAAAGTGATATAAGACCTATATTCGGTATGGAAGTTACTGTATATAACGAGCAGAAGGACGTGCGATATACAGTAAAGCTGATAGTCAAGGACAAGGAGGGATGGAATAACCTACTGAAAATAAATAAGATTCTGAATGTCGACGAAAAAGGCTTTATCACGGAAAAGGAATTGCAAGAAATGAAAGACGGGTGTTTCTTGTTGTTTGACCCGAAAACATGTATGTTTGAAAATCTCCCCATATTGTCAAGAAAATGGAACGATACCTATTACCAGCTTGATACTGTGGAATACAAGAAGAATGACCGGGATAAAAAATATCTTGACAATCTGAAAAAATTCGTGGGTGTATATAAACCCGTGGCGGTATGTGACGCCTGGTATCTTGAAAGGCGGTATGCCCCTATAAGGGAAAAGCTTAACAAGCTTGCAAAGGTTGCGAATTATGAGAGTGATAACCAGTACATGAAGAACTATCAAGAGTATTACGAAGAACTGTCAAGGCTGATACCGGACGAGGACAAGTTTTTCGGATTGTTTGAAGAAGCTTTGGTAAATCTTAATTATATATCGGTAAACTGTAATTATTTGTTGGAGACACAGGTAAGGCATGCACCTAAATATGTAATGACGGAAGAGGAGAAAAAGAAATACGCCTCCAATACAGAAATGTTTGAATCGCTTGTGTTCGACGGACTGGCAGAACATCCGGAAATACTGGACAGATACAGTGAAGAGGAACTGACGGAAAGACTTAATACGGAAATATCCATCATAGAGGAAGGTGATGTAGTGGACTACTTTTTGATGCTGAGGGATATTATCAGATGGGGAAGGGATAACGATATTTTGGTCGGATTGGGGCGCGGAAGCAGCGCCGGAAGCCTTGTTTCTTATCTCCTTGGTATTGTCAATGTAAATCCATTGGAATATGAACTTCTATTCAGCCGATTTTTGACAAAAGGACGTCTAATTCGGCATGAAGAGGAAGAGGTAGTGACAATAAACGGAGAAAGGGAAATATCCGGCAATACCTTTATAAAGATTGTCCGGAATGGTGAGGAAATGATAATCAGAGCGAAAGAGTTAAAAGAAGGTGACGAACTGATAAATGAATAATGGTATGATAGTAAAAAATATTGAAGTAAAGCGTCGGGCAAAGACCGTATTAGGGTCAATGCCCGACATCTGACCCCTTCGGGGGAAACGAGTTGACACAGATTTTCCCGGTAGAAGACGGGACGAAATAAAAGCTTATATGGAAGAGCGGTTTGGTAAAGAGCAGGTTTGCTCACTTGGTACCTATACTACTCTCCAGTTAAAAGAAGCAATATCGGATATGGCGCGTGCAGACGGCATACCAGTACAGTTATACAGATGGTTTACTGCTTGTATTGGAGACGACAAAGAAAAGACGATAGAAGAGTTTTTCAAGACCGTATGCGGAAAGGAAGACCTAAAGAAGTTCGTGAAGGAACATACAGAAACGTTTAACGACATGTTGGTAGTTCTTGGTTCTCCTAAAAGCCAGTCGGTGCATGCGTGTGGAACCGTAGTGTTGCCAGATGGAAAAACATCCTACGAATGGATGCCCGTACATACACAAAAAGGACTTGTAGTTACGGACTGGGAAGGTTCGGAAGTGGAAGAGGCAGGCTTCCTAAAGGAAGATGTTTTGGGTATCATACAGTTGGATAAGTTCGAGGAAATGTTACGCTTGATAAAGGAGAACCACGGAATAGATATTGACATATACAGCTTGCCTTTGGACGATAAGCAGGTATTCGAGTATGCAGGTAAAGGATGGCTGGGAGATGTTTTCCAGCTTGGTTCAGCCGGATTATCCGGATATTGCGTAAAGATGAAACCGGAAAACATAAATGAACTGTCTGCATGTGTGGCTCTCTACAGACCTGGACCTATGGAAAACAATTTCCACAACGAATATATTTTGCGGAAGAACGGGGAAAAGGACTGGACAGAAGAAATGCCTATAGGTGGTGAAGAAGTGGTGAAGAAAGACTTTGGGCTACTTGTCTATCAAGAAAGTATTATGTTGTTAGCCCAAAAACTTGCAGGATTTGATTCTGAAACAACAGACCTTTTGCGTAAATGTTTGGGAAAGAAGGATTTAAAGAAGATAAAACTTTATAAGGACAAGTTTATTACTAATTATGCAAAAAATTTTGCTTCTAAAGGGGTGACAAAGGAATATGCAGAAAACCTTTGGAATCAGATGGAAGAATTTGCAAAATATTCGTTCAATAAATCCCATTCGGTATGCTATGGTATGACCGCTTATATATGCTTATGGCTTAAAGTACATTATCCTATTGAGTATTGGAGTGCTACATTTTCATTTGCAAAGGATGAAAAGATACCCTATTATGTAAATGAAATACAGCAGTCCGGTGAGATAAAGATACACCCGGTAGACATCAACAAGTCAGATGTAAATATCGTGTCCGATTACCGGACAAGCAGCATGTACTGGGCATTCAATGCAGTAAAGCAATGCGGAGAAAGGGCGCAGGAATATATATCGGAAGAGAAAAAGAAGAATGGTCCGTTTTTCTCCTTGGAGGAATTTATAGACCGATGTGTGATTAAAGGCAGTCCGGTAAATAAATCTGTCATTGAGAACTTGATATTTGCAGGCGCATTTGACGAATTAGAGAATATCCAGGAACCGAAAGACCGTTTGTCCCTTATTGAGATGTATCGAGAAAATAAACGGGTCAAAGTATTGGAGGATAAGGATTTACTTACCAATATTATGAAAGTCCGCAAAGAACGCAATAATTGGTGGTGGCTGTTGCAGCAAAAAAGAACGTCCGGTTTTGCATTTTTTGATTATTACGATTTGGTAAATGAATATCATATGCCTAAATTAGACGACGAAACGGAATTCCAGGATGTGTCGCAGATAAAATTTTGGGACATTAATTCAAAGAAAACCCGTCGTGCCGTGATAGGCGGTTATGTGATTGAGATAATAGAGAGGAAAAGCAAGAAGGGCATATTTGCCACTATAGTATTGGAAAGTAATTATGAGTTTATAAATGTAACTATTTTCCCAGAGTTGTTTGAAGAATACGGAGAGTTTTTAAGGGGTAGTAAAAAGAACATTTTGTTGGTTAACGGTGTGATTGTGTGGGATAAGTTCAGAGGAGAATATATTTTGCAGGCGAATGTTAATTCATTGTTTACAGTATTGACGTAAAGATATTTTGATATGAAAATTATGGTAGAAATCGGTACCAAGACCGTTGTTTTGGTATCACCGGACAAGGACGAAGAAATAGAACTTGACGATGTTACGACAATCAATTACTCGAACCTCTATGGAGAGGCGGTAACGGTATCTGGATTGCTTAACAAGGTCGGTCTAATGAAAGTTGAATATGAGAAGAAAGCGAAGGAAGAGAAACTGTTTTGTGATGTGTTTGCAGCTAATTTGAGGAAGAAATTAAGGCGAGAAGCGGCTACGAATGGAGGAAGAATAACGATTGATGGAGAATCTTTTAAGCTGACTGAAAAAGGATTGGAGGACGCTATATTACTCAATGAACAGTATCAGAAAAATCTGATGAATCTTATTGAGATAGAATCGAAGCGAGACAAGTTAGACACCCTATTTTGGGCAGTACAAAGCAAGGACAAGAAACTTAACAATTTGTTGCCAAAGATTGTACCGCAAGACTTTGAAAAAGAGCTTATTGAAGGAAAAATAAATACTTTTAAGATAGTGAAAACCGATTATTAATTTTTAAAAATTTTGTGTTATGGCTTTTGACAGAAGTAAGTACAAGAAAGCGAGTGTAGAATCAATTGATGAAACAGTAGGAAAAGCAGCCGCAACAATGGGCGGTGGTTTTGGACAAGGCGGCAGAGCCTCATTTTTTAATCTGAGCGAAGACGGAAGATATGTATTGCGCGTATTGCCGTCGTTGACAGGGAAACCCTATATGCCGAGAAAGACGGTTAAACTTCCTATCGAATGTGCGGTATATGATAAGGACGGGAAAGACACCGGAAAGAAGGAAATTAGACAAAAAGACGTCTTTACTTCTGATATCCACAGCAACCGGATGAACGGTGAGGATGCAGTATTGACCTATATCAGTCATGTGTATAACCTGGCAAACGATATCCAGGACAAGGACGAGCGCGCAAAATTCCTCTATCCTATCAGCGGTTATCGCAACAAGCAAAAACAATGGATATGGGGCATGAAAGCCATGCTTAACTATGTGGCTTATGTATGGGCAGAAAATGACGTGTACCGTCTTGATTTGCGCCCGGATTGGTGGAAGAAAATGAAGAACATTTCTATGGAACGTGCCGGAGGTTCGGATGATGGAATAATTAATCTTGACATTTTTTCTGACCCGGACGAAGGTTACCCGTTGATTGTTAACGTTACCACGGACGAAAACAAAAAGAAAAATTTCGACATTACTTGCGGAATGCCGGATGCTAATAAGCGCCAGACTTGGGACGATTTCTTTGCGAAAAACCGTGTATCAGACGAAGTGTTCGGTATTATGGAAGAACTCCCTACCCTGGATGATATGTATGTGGACGTATTTTCACGCAAAGACTGGGATATGCAGTTGGAAGGATTGGAAAGAATCGACGAGGAACAATCATACGGTATTTTCCAGGACGACGTATTCTTGAACAAACTCGAAGAACTTGACAAATTGGTTCCGGAAGAGGACGAAATCAAGGAAAAGAAAGCTCCTAAAAAAGCCCCCGAGACAAAGAAGGTGAAAACGGAGGAACCGAAAGAAGAGCCAACAAAGACGGAAAAAAAAGCAGGCGGTTATCCTACATTGACGAACCTCAAAAAGGAACTCCGTGCCTACATTGCCGATAACTACGAAGACAAGGAATTACCGGAAGAGTTGACTGTAGCAGAACTCCGTAAATGGTACGACATTGCACAGGAAGGTGGCGAACTGCCTTTTGAGGATTACGAAGAGCCGGAAGATGAAGAACAAGGAGCGGCAGACCCAGAACCGGAAGATACGGCAGTTGAAGAAAGGGAAGCATCAGCAAGCGTTCCTAATTCCATTGCGTCGCGCTTAAGAAACTTGAAAGCGAAAACTTCAAAATAAATCACACAAGGAAGGGTAATTTTTACCCTTCCATTATTCCTATTATTATGAAAAATCTTTACAGAATAATCCTTATTTCGGGTATGATAATAATACTCATATTGTTATTCTTATCTATCAAGAAAGCAAGGGAGAATGAAAGGTTGTTATATGAAGTGGAATTTTATACCGATTCTTTAAACAGATATACAAAGGTTTACAATTCCGAAAGTTTTTCTAAATTGAAAAAAGAAAACAAAGAATTATACAATCGATTGAAGGAAAAGGAAGCACTTGTAGAGGCAGTGGAATTTGAATGGAAATACAAGTACGAAGGACTGGAAAGAGAGGTTTCCGAATTGAGGAAAACGGACAGCCTCTATACATTCAAAGAAGAAACCGATACGGTAGGATATGATTTACAGGTGTGGGCTACGCACTTGGCAAAGTATAAGATTAATTTCAATATAACCAACAAATTTTTATTGACAAACCAGCGTATAGGGAACAGTAACCGTATGGAGATAACTTCCCAACTGCCCGGAAAGATAGGTGACGTTACAATGTGGACAAAACCGGATAAAAAGAAAAGATTCGGTTTAGGGTTGTCCGTAGGTGCCGGATATGGAGTATTCAATAAAGATTTTGATGTGTTTGTAGGATTAAGTGGAACATATTTAATTTGGTAATTATGTTTGTACAGATAAATAACAAAAGGATAAAGATTACTTCTATCAGCAGATACAATGATGAAGGGTATTCACAGTCAACCAAGAAGTTCAGAATAGCTTTAAAAATTTCCAATGTCTGGGAAAGCTTCTATTTTGACAAGGAAGTAGAGAAAGATAATGTTTTGAAAAATCTTGACAATACATTAAAGGTGACAGCGTTATAAGCGAATAATTGAAATTTCTGACAATAAGATTGATTGAGAAATGAGACTGGTTGAGAGACATATTATCAAGGATAACCGATTTGAGGAAGTTTGCCACAAGTCCAGATTATTGTACAATTATGTTTTGTATAATGTTCGGCAAGGCATTTTCTCAAAGAATTATTTGAAAGAATATGAATTTTCAACAAAGTTAAATAGAGAAAACCAGTTTGATTTCAGAAATTTGCCTTCTTCTATTTCTCAACAAGTGATAGCACAAGTGTTTTCAGTTATAAAAGGATGGATGAAAGGGGTTAAGGAATTTGAGAAAAGTCCTTCAAAGTTTCACTCAAAACCCAAATTACCGAAATACAAAAGCAGCAAGAAACAAAACATGATTGTTTTCACTACTGCTTCTTGTAGAGTAAAACAAGATGGATATATTCATTTTATTAAAAATATTATACAACCAATAAAAACCAATGTAAAGAAAGAAGAACTTAAACAAGTAAGAATTGTGCCGCAAGCAACATGTTATGTTGTGGAAGTGATTTATGAAAGAAAGGAACAAAATCTTGATTTACAGAAAGATAATTTCCTTTCGATTGATTTAGGATTGAACAATCTATGTACATGTACCAACAATGTAAACCAGAAGTTTTTCATTGTAAACGGGAAAGTTGTCAAATCTTTTAATCAATGGTTCAACAAAACAAAAGCAAGACAAATGTCTTTTATGGGAGATAAAGGTACTTCAAAAAGATTAAAGAGGTTAGTTTGTTACCGTAACTTATGGATTAATGACAAGATGCATAAAATCAGCAAGTTTATCATTGATTTTTGCAAGAAAAACGATATAGGTACGATAGTAATAGGTCTTAATAAGAATTGGAAGAACAATATCAATCTTGGAAAGAAGAACAATCAGAATTTTGTTGAAATTCCTTTTTCAAGTCTTGTTGACAAAATCTCCTACAAGGCAAAGTTAGTCGGCATTGATGTAAAGATAACGGAAGAAAGTTATACATCCAAAGTAGACCATTTTGCTTTTGAAACTCTCGAAAAACATGATATTTACCTTGGAAACAGAAAGAAACGCGGATTGTTCCAATTATCTGTAAATCAACTGATTAATGCAGATATAAACGGTTCAATAGGAATAGCAAGAAAAGTATTCGGTGATTCTGCCGTACGGCAGATAATCGGTAGTGGGTTGGCGTTTAACCCTATCAGAGTAAATATTTTGTGATATAAATACGAATTTGATGAATAAACTTAAAAATTTTAATAACGTGACCGGGAAGATGATAATAAGTACGGATTGGCATTTGAAGCCTTCCAATATTGAAGAGATAATGGAATTACAAAAGCAAGAATTAAATGTAGCGGAAGATAACGGTATAACCAGCCATGTGTGGCTTGGCGATATATTCGATTCCCGTATATCACAGAGACAGGATGTTCTGAATGCTTTTTCTTCTATTCTTGACATGTACGCGAGGATGGAACACACGGTATATTGCATTCCAGGAAATCACGATAAGAACGATTATAGTTCGGACAGGTCGTTTTTGGATGTGTTTAAATACCATAAAGGGTTCAAGTTAATAACTGACCTAGACGCTTTCGAGATAGGCGGTGTAATATGTTATTTTATGCCGTTTTTCGACAATTCGATATGGTTAAAAGGAATGTCGGATGTATTGAAAGAAAAGAATCATGAGACACATGTACTTTTTACACATATCGCATTCCAGGGAAGTAGGAACAATGACGGTAGCGAGGTGGAAAGCGATATAAAACCCTCTTTGTTTAAAAATTTCGGCATGGTGTTTTCCGGACATTATCATGATTTCCAGGAGATAGGAAAGAATATTGTACACCTTGGAAGCATCACGCAGAACAATTTCGGGGAAGACGATAAAAAGGGGTTCTGGTTATTGGATGATGATTTGACCTATGCGTTTATCCCGTCAAAAGGGAAACGATACAAGAAGGTTACCGTGAACCTGGAAAATACGACGTTCAAGCAAGCCGACAAGATTGTAAAGGATTTTCAAAAGAAGAACAAGAGGGATTTTGTGCGCGTGGAATTTGTCGGAACCAAAGATGCAATTTCCTCTATTGACAAAGAGGAGTACAGAAAGCTTGGTGTAGATGTCAAGGTCAAATCCGTAGAACTGGAAACGGAAGAGGTGGAGACAGCAGAAGAAATCAAAGCTTTGTCCGGTTCCGATATTGCGGACAAGTTCAAGGAGTTTTGCAAACAAAATGATTACTCCTATAATGAAGGAATGGAAATATTGAAGGAGGTGTTATAATGGGTCTTGAAGAATTATTTGGAAGAATAGAGAAGCGTTTCGGAAAGGAAGCGGTAGTAGGAAATGAAGTAAAGGTAGACACCGTGTCTTCCGGCAGCATGGCATTTGACGAGATATTAGGAGGAGGTTTTGCGCTTGGAAGAATACACGAAATATACGGCGGATTTTCCAGTGGCAAAAGCTCCGCGGCATTGCATCTAAGCGCGTCCGTACAAAAAACGCTTGGAAAAGCGGTGGGGTATGTAGATACGGAACAAGCACTTGACTTGGAGTATGCAAAAGCGCTTGGAGTTGATTTAAGTCGGGACAAGTGGATAATGTCACAGCCGGACAGTGCGGAGCAAGCGCTTGAAATCGCGCGCGAGATGCTGGAAGCACCGGAAATCGGATTGGTGGTATTGGATTCTGTTGCCGGGCTGGTGCCAGAAGCTGTTTTGCAGGGCGAGGCAGGAGATGCAAAAATAGCGCTTGTAGCGCGCCTTATGTCACAGCAGCTAAGCATTTTAAAAAATGTATGCAAAAAGAATAACAACATACTCCTATGTATCAATCAGACAAGGCAGAAAATCGGGGGTATGGGATTTGGGCCAACAACAACCACACCAGGAGGAGAAGCTCTTAAGTTCTATGCCACACAGAGAGCTGAATTTGCCCGTATAGGTACGGAAAAGACGGACGGGATAGCAACAGCCAACAAGACCCAGATTAAAATTGTAAAAAACAAGATTGCGCCCCCTTTTCGTGTATGCCAGGTAATGTTAGAGTACGGTGTAGGTTTTGATACGGTACAGGAGCTTATAGATATGTCTATAAGAGAGGGAATTTGCTTTAAAAAGGGTGCTTGGTTCTATTATGGAGAAACCCGGTTGGGGCAGGGAATGGATAACGCCAAGAAAGCGCTATCTGATAAGGATTTGTTTAATGAAATTAAAAATAAATTGACAGATAAATTATGTACCCCGAAAGATTGATATTAAGAAATTTTTTGTCATTTGAAGAACTTGATTACACCTTTACAAAAGAAACTTTGGGAGTGACTGGGGAGAACCGGACAGAGGAAGACCAGCTAACGAACGGGGTGGGCAAATCTACAATCGCACAAGGCTTGTTCTATGCGATATATGGCGTTAATCTAAGAGGAAAAGAAGACAAGAAACTGATACGTAAAGGTACGAAAGAAGCCTATACTAAGGTTGAAATATTTTGTCAAAAACGGAAAGAAACACTGATAATTGAGCGTACAATTCCGTTGAAAAGTTCTTCCAAAGTATTGTTAACCCTAAAGAAAGATGATGTAGAGACGCCCGTAACGGTAGCTACTGTATTGGATGCGAATAAATATGTGATTAACTGGATTGAGATTACACCGGAAGATGCTAAGTCCTATTATATCGTAACTAAGGGTAATTATTCGTCTTTTTTCCGTTCTTCTAATACCGAAAAACTTGCTTTGATAAGCCGCTTTGTCAATTTTTCCAATATTGACAAGACAAAAGGTGTGATTTCCGAAAAGGTCGGAATATTGGAACAAGAATTGCACAAAGAAGAATGCTTGAAAAGCGTTGCGGAAGGCAAGAAACAAGCCTATGAAGAACAGATACAGCAAGTGTTGAACGAAGACCCGGAAGAAAAGAAAAAGGGTATTATAGGTGAGATTCAGTCAGAAATATATTCTTTACAAATTCTTAATGAAGACCTTGTAAAGACGCGTATTCCCAAAGCGGAAAAGAATATCGAAGGTGTAGACAAGGATATTGAAGGACTTGTAAAACTGAAAGAAGAAGTAAACAAGGAGCTTGAAAACTTCGATATGGATGTTTACAAGGACACTTATAAGGAGATAGACACGGAAATAGCCGGATTGAAGAAAGACAAGTCGAACAAGGAAGAAAGGCGTAAAGATTACGCATTGAAATTAGCTGATTATGAGAAGAAATTACAGAAGGTCGAAGTATTGCTTTCTGGCGTCATTGTGTGCCCTAACTGCAATCATAAGTTTTTTATGGATGCTGACAAGGATTTTGAAGAACTGGAGGCTGACAAAGAGGCTTATAAAACAGCCATTAATAAGAATACAGTAAAGAAAAACGAATATGAGACTTCTATAAACGAACTGGAAGACCTTATCTCCCAATACCAGGATGTACGGAAGGAAACGGAAGAGGAAGAACGTAAATTGCGTGTACGTCGTGGAAAGGTGGTTGACAAGATAATGGAGGTTGAAGACCGTATAAGGGAATTTGAACGTGAAAAGAAGGGATATGAAAACTCCATTGTAAAGATGCGTTCAGAGGTTGAAACAAACCGTTCCCTTATTGAATCAAAGACTGGGTATATAGAGGAGCTAAAAAAGCAGAAAGCGGAAAGACCCTCTATCAAAGACCAGGAAAAGGCGGTAGAAAAACTTTCCAAGGATATAGAGGAAGGCAATAAAAGAATTCTTGACATAAAGAACGGTATTTTCAAGGTACAGCAGTGGGACAGCCGATTTAAGGATTTCAAGATGTACCTGGCTATGGAGCAGATAAAGAATATTCAGAGCGCAGCCAATGACGTACTTAAGAAAATGAAAAGTGATTTACGTCTGATGATTGAAGGCTTTAAACGGAACGCAAACGGAACATTGAAAGAGGAGATAACCCCCTATGTTTTCCGTGACGAAATGGAAAGTTTTTTCTTTTATTCGGGTGGTGAGCAGGCACGTGTAGAAGTAGCCCTTATCATTGCGATACAAAGCATGATTAACGCTACAAAACAATACGGGGGTATGGACTTTTTGTTACTGGATGAAGTGTTGGAAAGCAGCGATTCTTTGGGTATAGAAAATATAATATCCTCTACGGAATTTCTGAAACAGTCAATACTGATTGTTACCCATGTGCCAAAACTCAATGACGAGATAAAACAACTTAAAGTAATAAAAGAAAACGGAATTTCAAGATTGGAGGTGTAGAATGAAAGTATTTATGGGATTTGACCCTGGAACAAAGGGGTTTGTGTCAATGATTGCGGAAGACGGGTCTTTTATCAAGGCAGAACCTATCTTTAGGGATATCAAGGTAGTGGATATGATAGAGACAGCAAACAGACTTCTTGCTTTTGTCGAAGGGTATGAAGTCCGGCACGTTGTAATAGAGGATGTGCACGCATTATACGGTTCTTCGGCAAAAGGAACGTTTACGTTCGGATATAATTCGTGCGTGCCGGAATTTTTCTGTGCCATTGCTGGATTACCCTACACGAAGATACCGCCTAAAAAATGGCAGTCGGACATGCACAAGGGTATAAAGATGGTAACAAAAAATGACGGAACCAAGACAGTAAAGGATGTAAAGAAAATGAGTATCGTGGCTGCACACCGCATTTTTCCGGATGTGAGTCTAAAACGCTCCAGCAGAAGCCTAAAGGACGATGATAACTTTGCCGATTCTTTATTGATGGCAGAATATGGACGTAGACATTTTAAATAACAATGGTATGGAAGAATATATAAGAAAAAGTTTTATAACGCCTAATGCAGCAATAAAGGTTGCTTGTTTTAAGGCAGGAATGACAGAAGAAGATTATTATAATACATTGGGAGAATGCCGAATGTATGGTGATGATAAGGAAAAGAACGAAGAGTATCAAAGGGAATTGTGCCGGAAGATATTCAGACCGACACCGGAAGAAGAGGAGGAAGATATCAACAGATGGAAAGAAGACGGTGCAAAAGTTATGAGCTTTGAAGATTGTGTAACCTTGGTATTGGAAGGATTGCCAGTTAAAAACAAAGAAAGATGATATACTGGAAATGTGAAAACAAGGAATGTACGGAATTCGGGAAGGAAATTATAGAGACACGCCCGATGTTCAAATATACTGATAAGGGAACCGTACCTATTAATATACCTTACTGCAAGGTATGCGGAAAACAGATGGGGTATCGTGAGGAATTGCCGGAAAGCGAAGGTAATATAAACGTGGCGTTCGCTTCTTTTGGCTCCCAGTCCAACGAAAACAAAGCCTCTATTCTCAAAGATAGATACAAGAAAGGTCTTGAAAAAGACGGTATTAGCGAGATTATAAAGGCTAAAAGGGATAAAATGACTAAGGACTTTTTCGGTGGGTGATATGTTAATCTTATGTTAAAAGCACATACGCAGTTGCTTATGTCATAACATAATCTTATCTTTGTGGTGTGATAAGGAAAACGATAAGTCAAACAACAAAAAGATAAGGTTATGAAATCACTTGAAGAACTTAAGAATAGCATTTACGAGAAGATAAACGAAATTAGAAATTTTAGCAACGATGATTCAAAGTTGTTTAATGAAGAAGGCGGTTACAATTACGAAGAATTGAGCGCCTTTCTCGAAAGAAACAAGAAAAAGAACTATATGAAAGCCGCTTGCATGAGGATGATTAAAAATTATCTCGATAGGTTGTATGACGGATGGAAATTCTACGAGAAAGACTATTTGGTTTATGTGAATGACTTTAAAAGATTTGGATAATGAATGAATTAGTAGAAAATATTTGGACGCTTGTAGCTCTCACGGGCTACAAGTTTATAACAGTGAATTTTTTAGGAACATACAAAGTGTTTCTGGTGGAAAATTTTGCTACGAAGACAAGGGATAACCCTTTTAATGAGGTACGCGGTGCGGTGGATATAACCGAGGATGTTAGACACCTTACTTTCCAGTTGTCTGAATTGAACCCTATCGGAATAGATACCCGGTTGCAGGGAAGACCGAGAAAGGATTTTAAGTTCGGAAATGACGATTACATTTATTTTATTGCTAACAAGAAAAACGAATTTTAACTATGGTAAAATCAAATGTAGACCCTAAAGTATTGGAGGGCAAGATAAGGGAATATAACAACGCTTATCGTAGAGGAGAGCCGGAAATAACAGATGCGGAATTTGACGCGCTGGTAGAACAACTGCATGCAGTCAACCCTAATGCGGACTGGTTCAAAAAAGGGGTTAATGACGAGGTTTCGGGAAGAAAAGAAAAACTTCCTATTCCGATGTACAGCCTGGAAAAGGTAAAGACTTATGACGAGATTGTAAGGTGGATAAAATCGTGTGGACTGAAAGACGAGGATAGACTGATTATCACTCCTAAATTTGACGGTATTTCTTTATGTGTGGATGAATACAATAAGAAGGCGTGGACCCGTGGAGATGGTGAGGTAGGTCAAAATTGCACTTCTCATTTTTCGCAGATGATTAACCATGATTTCAAGGATGTGAAAAGAACGGAAGGATGTTATACATTTGGAGAAGCCATTTTCCGTAATTCCACATTCTTGACGTTAAAGAAAAAGACAAGTTATAAGTCTGCAAGAAACGCGGTTGCTGGTATCATCAATTCACCTACTGTGTCTGTTAATGTAGGTAATATCCAGTATATAAGATATGGGTATTCCAACGAGGATTGGGACAAGGTAAGTATGCTCGCCTATTTGAATGATAATTCGGCAGTAAAGGTTCGTTATGTGGAAACGTTTGTAGAATCAATCATACATAGCGAAAAGATGTTTACAGATTACATGAACCGTATCTTTGAAAACATAACGGACGATTATAAATGCGACGGTCTTGTTATCGACGTGGACAGTGCAGAAATACGGAAAGAACTTGGAAGATTACCAAACGGTAATCCACGTTATGCGATTGCCTATAAGAACCCGGACTGGTCGGAAAGAGAGGAAACGAAAGTAGAAAATGTAAGATGGCAGATTTCCAAGGATGGCAGATTATCCCCGGTAATTGACATTATGCCCGTTGATTTGTGCGGTGCTACGGTTTCCAAATGTACAGCATATAATGCCCGTTATGTAAGAGACAACCATATAATGCCAGGTGCCAATGTCATTATATGCCGCTCCGGTGACGTGATACCGAAACACTTGTGTACGGTGTCCTATCCTACGGTAAAAGATTGTTTGCCCGATAAATGCCCCGTTTGTGGAAAACCTTTGGAAATGGATAAAAACGGTGTGGACTTGATTTGTTCCAACAAAAATTGTGACGGTATAATGCTTGCCAAATGTGTATATTTCTTTACAACTTTGGGATTTGAAGAGTTCGGAGAACCGACAATAAAGAAGCTGTTTAATGCTGGATACAAGACACCGGACAGTATTCTTCTATTATCAGAAGAAGACCTTAAGAAAGTCGAAGGTATCGGAAATGTAGCAGCAAAAGTGCTTTCAAGACAGTTTGAGGAGTTGAAAAAGAAAGGTACGAACTTTGCAAAATTATTGACAGCCTATAATTTATTTGGAGGTGTAATAGCCGAAAAGACATGCCAAAAAATTCTTGACGGATTGAAGCTATATAATTGTGAAGATGTAGCCGTTTTTGCAAAAGAATGTGATGAAAGTTGGGCGGCTGACATTGAAGATAAGATTGAAGGTGTTGGATTTAATACGGCTTTGGCATTTATTTATGGTATCATTGACTGGTGGGCAAATGACGATGATTCTGCACACATTCCTATTACCTATTACGGACTGGAAGAAAAGTCTTTTGATGGTCAAATGACGGTTGTATTTACCGGATTTCGTTCACCGGACACGGAAAAGAAATTGACAGAAAAAGGACATAAAATAGGTTCTTCTGTAAGCAAGAAAACAACTTGTTTGGTAGTCAAGGAAAAAGGATTGGGAACCATCAAGGAAAAGAAAGCGGAACAATACGGAATACCCGTTTTCACGTTTGAGGAATTTAAGGAAAAATTCAACATTTGATTGAGTTTCTTTTGTTTGTTTGACATAGTGGGAGAGGCTGGTTTGAGAAAATAAGCCTCTTATTTTTGTAAATTTTTTAGAAATGAGATATTGGTATAGAGATAAAGACTACGTTTATATTGGCTTTAATTATAATGCCAATTTTGTAAATAAAATGAAACGTGATTTTGGAGCCAAATATAACCCGGCTTTGAAAGAATGGTATTTTGAACCGTCTTTAGAAAAATCTCAACTGTTAAAATATTTCCTGGAAGGTAACGGATTCAAGAACGAAAAACCGGAAAGGCAGATAGAAATACCTCTAAAGGAAATCAAGCCACTTGTAAACGAAAAGGAATTGAGAGAAATGTTTGATTATCTGGGATTGCCCCTGCATCTAAGGGATTATCAGATAGAAGGTGTGTCTTATATGGTAAATCATGGCAATTGCCTTAACGGTTGCGGTCCTGGTGTAGGCAAGACGAGGCAGTCTATAGCGCTGGCAGAATTGCTTAATCTATTCCCCTGCATTGTGGTTTGCCCAGCAACAGTAAAACAAAGCTGGGTCAATGAATGGAAGCTTTGCAACCCTAACAGAACGGTCCATATTATTGATTCGAAGGACGAGACAAACACGGACTGGAAAGCGGATGTGACGGTAATAAATTATGACTATATTTTCAAACGCAGTGCAAAGGAAGAAGGAAAGAAAGAGGTAAAACTTCGTTACAGCCGTTCACTTACCAAGAAATGGGGATTGGCAGTAATTGATGAAATACACCTATGCAAGAATCCGAAATCTATACGCTCTAAATGTGTGCAGAAAATCGTGGAGAATGCAGAAAAAACAATAGGATTAAGCGGTACGGCAATTATGAACAGGCCCCAGGAGCTTATCAATATATTGCGGATTCTTGGAAGGTTCAAAGAGATATTCCCGGATTCGTTATATTATCTCTATAGGTATTGCGCAGCAAAGAAAACACGGTTCGGACTTGTGTGTACCGGGGCTTCGTGTACGATGGAGCTAAATAAAATAATAAGACATTATTGTTATTTCCGGAAGGAATTGCGAGACGTGGTGAACGAATTGCCGCCTATAATCAAACAGACAGTGAATGTACCGATAACCAATAAAAAGGAATATAGGAAAGCAGAAAAGGATTTTATCGAATGGCTGGCTAATATTGATATAGAGGCGGCAGAACGTGCCATACGTGCGGAGCAGCTTGTGAGATTATCCGGATTGAAGAAATTATCCATAAACGGAAAGATAAAGTTTATTGTCCAATTTCTGAAAGAGTGGAGCGAGGCGAACGAGGACGAAAAAATGATAGTGTTCGGCATCACGACCGATATACTGGAAAGGCTTGGAAAGGAGTTCAAGAACAGTGAGGTAGTGACCGGGAAATACAGCACGGAAGAGAAGATGCGAAAGGTTGAAACATGGAAGAAAGAAAAGACCTTCCTATTTGCAAATATTGCATCTTTATCTACTGGTATAGACGGATTGCAGAAGTATTGTTACAATATGGCATTTATCGAATTGCCGCAACGCCCGGCAGAACTGGAACAGGCAACCGGAAGAATTGACCGTATGGGACAGACGCAGACGATGAATGTCTATTTTCTTTTGTCCAATGATACAATAGATGTACAGATACGCGAATTGCTGGACGGAAAGATAAAGGTAACGGATGCAGTCAACAAGGGTATTGATGTACAGATAAGCCGGGACGATTCGACTGATATTGCATTGATAAAGAAATTGAAAGAATGGAAAGAAAAGAAATAACAATATTTACCGACGGAAGCTGCGAGTGGAAGTCACGTCTTGGCGGTTGCGGTGTGTATATCCAGGAAGAAGGAAAAGAATACTTTATTTCCAAGGGCTACAGTGACACCACCATAAGCAGATGCGAATTAAGAGCGATATTGCATGCAGTGCAGAGTATAAAAAAGGAGGTACCTCTAAAGGTTACGATATGGAGCGACAGCCAGTATGCGGTTAGCTGTATGACAGACCCGGAATTAAGACCAGTGGCAAACAAGGATATTATAGAAAAAATAAAACAAGAACTATGCGAGCGTAGACGGATGGTCGTACGGTTTATGAAAGTCCGAGGGCATGAAAAGGATGTAAACAACCCTATAATATACGGAAATCATGTGGCCGACATGCTGGCAGATTACAAGAATTTTGAAGATTACGAACTTGATAAAATGATAGGGTAACTATATAGAACTTTGCACTAAAAATTATATAAATAAATAGGAAATTTAAAATATTCTATTTATATTTGCGATATGTATTTAACGGAGCAACATATAATAACAGTCAATGACAAGAGGTACAAGGATTTAGACCGGATTTGTTTCTTATCTAAGAACTTGTATAACGCGGCTTTGTATATCATAAAGCAAGAATTTCTTGTTTCCGGGAAATGGATAAGGTCTGTGGAGCTTAACAAAAAGATGGTTGCAGAAAACAACGTTGATTTTAGGGCTTTGAGTGGTTCCTCTTCCCAACAAATTTTAATGGCTTTGGATAGAAATCTGAAATCTTATTTTTCAGCCATTAAAGCATGGAAAAGGGATAACAAGAAATTTACTGGATGTCCTAAATTCCCGAAATACAAGCATAAAACAAAAGGAAGAAATATATTTTCTTATTCTTATGCACAATTTAAGCATAGAGGAGAATATATTTACTTTCCAAAGAAAGAAGGTTTGCAACCATTGAAAACCAGATGTAAGGAAGGAACGGTTAAGCAAGTCAGATTTGTTCCGAAATCAGACTGTTATGTAATAGAATTGGTGTATGAATCAGAAGTAAAGGAACAGTTACCGGATAACAATAGATATATGTCTATTGATTTGGGGGTTAATAATCTTGCTTCTATTGTAATGAATACGAGTAATAAGGCTGTTTTGGTGGATGGAAAGAAACTGAAGTCTATCAATCAGTATTATAACAAGAAAAAAGCTAAAATTCAATCACAATTAAAGAAAACAAATGGAAAGGAAAATTCGAGATGGTTAATGAACCTTACAAGAAAAAGAAATAATAAGGTCAAGGATTATTTGCATAAGGCAAGCAAGGAAATTGTAGGCATGTGCCTGGAAGACAACATAACGACATTGATAGTGGGACATAATGACGGATGGAAACAGGAAGTGAATATGAGTAAAAGAAACAATCAGAATTTTGTTTCAATTCCGTTTGAGACGTTCATATCAATGTTAAGGTATAAATCTGAAAGACAAGGACTAAGATTTGTTGAAATAAACGAATCTCACACGTCGAAATGCAGTTCTTTAGATTTAGAGGAGATAAAACATCATGATAGTTATGTTGGAAAGAGAGTAAAAAGAGGTCTTTTCAGAACAAAGAACGGGATTTTACTCAATGCAGATATAAACGGAGCCTACAACATTATGAGAAAAGTAAAAGGGGATGCAGCAATGCCACCCTATAGAGGGTTTGGGTATAACCCAGTTAAGAAATTTATTAACAAATAGATACAAGTGTAAACTTGTATATAATTACCAATGATAGAATTATGAATGAAGATTTTGTTTTGGCTAAAGAAGAGAAAGTTAACAAATTGTTTAAAGTTTTGAACGTATTAAAGAACAGTTTGCAGTGTAAACGTATGGTTGTTGGTGGAAGCATGGCAATGTATGTACACGGATTTTGTGTGGAACCGCACGACCTGGATATAGAAATAGAAGGGATAAGCGACGATTCTTTGCGCGTTTTAAATACATTTGAACGTATTATGGCAATGATAAACAAGGACATGAAAAGTGGTATCCTTTCCGAATATGTAGAAACAAGTCCTCTATATCGTATAAAGATAGAGGATGTGGATGTGGATATATGGGTGGTAAATAAGATAAGTTATAACAGGATTGTTTACTACAATAATGCAGAATTCGGTGATGTTATTAGCGTAATTAAAAAGAAAATGGACATGAAGCGCGAAAAAGATTATAAATCATTGGTCGATTACATCTATCAACTAACATTCTTTTCAAGATGAAATGGAGTGACAGACAATTAGCCATTTTCGACGCATACGAGAACACCCGGAAAAATATTGCCATAGAAGCGACGGCAGGCAGCAGCAAGACAACTTGTATAGTGGAGTGTTGCAGAAGGACACCGCCTAATAAAAAGGTTCTGTTTATGGCATTCAACAAAAGTATTGCAGAAGAATTGAGGGAACGTTTACCGTCCCATATAGATGTAAATACTTTTCATTCTAAGGGTTTGCGCGTATTGCTTTCCAATTTCCGTATAAAGCCGAAAATAAACGACAACAAATGCTTTGTTATCGGGAAGAAAATTTTGGACACAAAGGATATGGACGTGAAGCAGCAGATTCGATACCTATTCGAGATACAGATAATATGGAATTATATAAGAGTAAACCTTATTACGGATTACGAAAAGGAAATACCGGGTATCTGTATCGAGAAAAATATCGAATTCCAGGACCGTATGGTAGGAGACATGGAAAAGATACGGAATGCCTGGCACAAGGAAATGAAGAAGATAAATTCAGTAAAAGAAATTAACATTGATTTTACGGATATGCTTTATTTCCCTTACCAATTACTTGACAGTGAGGATTTTCCTAAATATGATATTGTTACCTTGGATGAACAACAAGATGCGAATACTTTACAAAAAGAGCTTGCTTTACGTTATATAAAGAAAAGCGGTCGGTTTGTAGTTGTCGGTGATTCCCGGCAATGTATATACGGTTTCCAGGGAAGTTCTTTAGAAGTTTTCAAGTCTTTGCAATCTTATCCCAACACCATAGTATTACCGTTGGATATTACATATAGATGCGGTAAAAACATAGTAGAGGAAGCAAGAAAAGTTTTTAACAATGGTATTGTTGCCGCGCCTAATGCAATAGATGGTATTGTAAGAAAAGGAGAATTTGACGAAGCGGAAAACGGGGATTTTATTCTATGCCGGAACAACCTGCCTTTGGCAACGGTCTTCCTCTATTTATTGGAAATGGGAAAGAAAGCGACAATCAAAGGCAAGGATTACGGGGATGCGCTTGTGGCATTGGTAGACAAGATAAAGCATATAGAGGACCTGGACGCGATGTGTGAAAGGAAAATTTCAGAACTGAAAGAACGCGGTCTTACTGATATCCAGGCAAAGAATAACCCTTCCTATGTGGCTTTCCTGGAAAAGTGTACCATATTGAAAATGCTTTACAAGAATTGGGGTAATATGAAGAAGTTGGAAGATAATATCAAAGAGATATACAAGGACGATACAGAGGGTATTGTGTTATCCACTATCCATAAGTCTAAAGGGCTGGAGGCAGACCGTGTTTTCTTACTTAACAGAAATTTGATTCCAAGCAAATACGCCAACACGGAAGAAGCATTATATAATGAAAAATGTTTATTGTTTGTGGCTATAACCAGGGCAAGAAAGGAGCTTGTGTATTGCAATGTTTGACGACGAACCTAAGAAAACCGTATATACGGAAATAGACCGCGAATTTAAGTGGATGAAACCGGGCACGGAGTTTTCCCGGATTGAATTTATCACAAAGATAAAGGATTTCCACCCCGGTTCCGTTAGAAGTGGAATAGACCACTTCCTATTAAAGAAAATGAGTAAAGGAGAAGTAAAAAGAATTGATAAAGGTAAATATATAAAGTTATGAAAAAACCGAAAATGTATATTCCCGTACTGGAACCGGGAAAGAGTGTATCACTTGTATGTGCCAACAAGGTAGCAGGACTGGAAGAACACCTGCCAACCCAGGAAATGCTGAATATCCATATGGAGCAGCAGAAAATCATGATACAGAAGGATAAGGATTACAAGGTACACCCCTTATATCTTTTCGTAGAAAAGGAAGAATTTAATGATTTGATACGAAGAATAAGGGGAAAGAACAGGAACGCGGAAACGGCTTGTATTCCGCTTGTATGCCAATATCCAGCTGTGCCTATATGCGTGCTTTGTCCTAAACAGGAAGAGGAGGCGAAAGAATGATATTCGAGTGCACGTTTACCTATATGGCACCCGACCCGAATTCAACAAGCGGTAATTATAAAAAGTTTGTCGATGTCATAGCAGTACAGGCAGAAAACTACATGGATGCCGAAACAATGGCAACCGGATACGGGATGTTTAATATAGATGCGGACTTTGCCATATCTCCTATTAAGGAGGTGATTGTGGATTCAGTGAAGCGTAATGAGGAACACGGGGGAAGATGGTACAAGTGTACGGGCGTATACAGTGAGGCAACCGTTTCCGGAAAGATAAGGCAATACAAGATGATTGTATTGCAACAGCACGAGGACTTTGTGAAAGCCTCTACTAAAGCGCTGGAATACATGCAGGATTGTGTAGGTGAATGCAGGTTGACAAAGGTAGAGGAAACTCCTATAATCGAATATGTGGAGAAAGAATAATATGTTAAAACAGTGTTAAAAGGACATACGCAGTTGCTTATGTGATAATACAATATTATTTTTGTGCAGAACTTAAAAACAAGGTATTATGATACAGATAACCAACCCTAAAGGAGAAACCCGGGTACACACGGAAGAAAGTTATGAGAAGCTTCTGTGGCAATTCGCGGAATCAAAGATGATGGACATGTGGTGCCAGAAACACCATCTTATCCCTATCTATACACACCAGGGAGAACCAATACTCAACAAGATGGTGGTAGAGGCATTTCTGGAAGCGTTTAACTATAAAATAGACAAGAATTATGAAAACTAAAAAGTTCGGAGTAGGCGACAAAGTGAAGATACTCCATTGCTCTAACATGATGCTAATAGGACAGATTACAGAAGTAGCAAGTATATGCGGAACGGAAGGAAACCGCTATTATCATTTAAAGATAGACGGTGAACAGCGCGCGTTCATACCTCAAAATTTGGAACTTGTAGAAAAATGTAAGGAGGGTAAATAATGACCTACACAGAAGAAAGAACCTACTGGCTGGAGTGCATGATAAAGGCAAGTAGATACGGACTTGAACTGGAAGTAGCTGTTACAGCGCTTGAATACCTAAAGGAAGACCCGAAGCTAAGCATAAACCAATGCCTGGAAATGGCGCTAAAGGACTGGGATATATGATACAGAAAATAATCGCTTACCTCTATCAAAAGAAGGTTACGAAGACTTATAACGATAGCAACGACGGGTTTATATGTAATTTCGTCCTGGAATACAAAGACAAGGAAGACTTTGTACATAAGATGGCGTGTTATGCGGTCAACTTTGAACCCGTCGTTATCGGAAAGGAAAACCGTTACTTGGTAGAAGTAGATGTACATGCGGTTCAGAATGTCAGATACAATAATGACAGGGTATGGATGCCGCAATGCAGGGTTATGAAAATGAATTTATTATTACAGCCGTGGGAATTGACAACGGCAGAAAAGGAAATAGAAAGATATTATGCAGAACAAAGAAAGATTTACAGAACCGGACATGACAGCGAAGCCGGAAGAAATTGTGTGGTTTGAATCAACAATCAGCGAGGACGTGGAACCGGAGGTTTCATTCGTTGAACAGGAAAAGGAAGAAGTTTTAGTTTCGTGTACATGGTATTAAATTAGTGAAATAACTATTGATTATCTCCCTATTAAAGCTTACCTTTGTGGGTAAAACTTCTATATATGGCAAAAAAGATAGAATATACTAAAGAGGACATCTTAAAGGATGCACCCGATTTCGTGCTGATTGCTTCTCCCTACATGCAAGATAAATATGTAGCCTATGAGATGGTAAGAAGGGAGCTTGACGAACACCCGGACCGTTTTATGCAGTATGAGGGGAACGAAGGCTATACCTATGTGATAGACCTTAAGCTTGTCAATATAAAGGGTATCATGGCGAAACGCGGAGCATCCCAGGAAGCAATAAACGACGCTACAGAAATTCGTACAAATGTGATGTTGCCCCTTCTTGCCAAGTTCCACAGGGTAAAGAGTGAGTATTTCCATGCTTTCGACTTGCATAACGACAAAGCAAAGGCGCTTGCCAAGCTGACACCTATGTTACTGGACTTGTTCGGCTCCATGCATAACCCCAAGGATATTATTAAGATTATCCGGAAAAAGGAAGGTTATTCGCTGGGAGAAGAAGATTTAGTAAAATTTTTCAACAACCACAAGTCACTCATAGAGGCAAGGCAAAGCAAGTACGTGATGCGTTCTGACCGCTATAAGGTGGCAACGGAAGCCGGAAGACTGGAAATCATAAATGACTGTATGACAGACTTGCAGCTCAAATATGAAGAGTTCTGGAGCAAAGGAAACGTAGGGAGTGCACTCAATATCCTAAAGGAAATACGCGCTTTGTTGGAAGCCGCACGGAAGGAAGTAAAAGGTAATGAAATTAAACTTACAGTTGACGGGAAAATAGATATAAACGCAACCCTGCATGGTGAAGAGAACATAAGCCGCGTAATGCGAGACATCCCCGTAAACAGTCTAATAGTGGGTATGGTGGCTGCAAAATCGGGAATAAGACCCGAAATACTGATGCACCAGCTTTGCACCTCCTATTACAAGGACTTCAACGGATTTGCAAGCAACCCGGTATTGGGTTCCGAAAAGGTGATGCTTCCTGGAGCACTCATAAAAACGTATGACTGGGGAGAAATAAAGGAAGGAAACAAGAAGTTCGTCGAAGAGATGGCACCCGAAATAGTCGAGGCAGAAATAATCGAGGAACCGCCCAAATCAAAGACAAGAGAACGGCTTCTTAACCGCCTACGACAGATGAAAGGTGTTGAAATCGGAAAGAAATAATTACATTTTGTTTTGACTTTTAGTTAATTTATGATTTTCAAAATTCATGTGGTGTACGGTCTGCGATAGATAGTACACCTATTTTAAACAATTAAAAATCAAATAATTATGGTAAAGATATATGTTGAAGAAGTTATAAAGTGCATGATGGAAAGACTTACAAAAGAATATGGTCTGACCGAACAACAAGCATTAAAAGAAATTGACATTTGTATGGAAAGACTGTATGTGAAATGGATGCAGGAAGAACCGATACCGGAAGAATACAATGATTAATTAACCCTATAATATATAAGAGTATGATAATAGCAATCGCAACAATGAAAATGAATGAGGATGTGACTACGCAGGTGCATGTACCTATAAACGTGGAAATAATGCAGGTTCCTCCTACAGACAAGGAAGTGGAGAAAATAAAGTCAGTCCTGGAAGAAGAAACCGGATATAAATTCGTATCTTTGGATTCGATAACATGTGACATGGACTATGAGATTTAAAATTAAGCGGATAATTTTTGTTCATAAAAAGACTTGTTTAGTTAATAAGTTGACAGCCAGCAGTTTGTGATAAATAGCTGGCTTTTATTATATCCACCTATATGTTAATTATATGTTAAAATCACATACGCACTTGCGTATGTCCAAATAAGGCTTTATATTTGCAATGTCTTCTTAAGGGAGGCAAGAAACAAGAAGTCAAACAAATAAAACCCAAAGATTATGACAAGCCCCAAAGTAAAATTAGAAGGAAAGAAAATCGCAGAAAAGGTGATGGATTTTATAGACATGAATTCATTTGAACCTATCTTCAAAGTGATAAAAGAAAGTGAAGACTACCACGTGTATATCAGAGAGATAATGAGATGTATTCCTACACTCAGAGTAATTCACGAACTGGAAGAACGCGGAGAGCTTTATGAAGCATACAAGGAATATGTAGACTTGAACGGGTCAAACCTCATAAAAGATATGGCAAAGGGAATGACAAACAGAGAAAAGCTCGAACTTGTATCGGAACTGTTCAATATCCCGTACCTGGCAAGCCCGGAAGAATACGGAGAAGCAATAACGAAAGCAGCAAGGGAACAATATTACAGATAATTATTAACCAGTGAGACAAAAAGGGCCACTCAAATATATACGATTATGAAAGAGTATGATAAAGCAATAGTTAACTGCAAGCGAATAGCACGTAACCCATGTGGGCCGGACGAATACGAAGTGACAATTAAGCCTCATGGCGAACCCGAACAAGTGATATATACGCTTGCTGGTCCTTTTGAAAGCGATGAAGCAATTTGTGACAGAATTTATCGCCAATGGTGCCGACCCTCTTGACACAATTCAATACAAATTTTAAGTGCATTGAAAGAAGAGGCGAAAATCAAAGTAACCTCTATCTTTCTGGTTTCCAATATAGATATTTCACAGAACATAAAAATAAAAAGATTATGGAAAAGGAAGAATTTCAAAAAAAGTACGACAACAGCATTATAGTGTATAACAATAATACACAAATTGGCGGAGTGTTCAATATTTGCGATTCAATGGGTTTAACAGCCTCTAAATCAAAGCAAGTCACCGCTATATTGATAGGAGAACAGACAGCAAAAAGCCCATTGTTCCACGTGGAACAATTCTTCAGTGACTTCTATAGGGTGAAAGAAGAGGAGGGAAAGAACCAACCCAAAGAACCGACATTCAAGAAAGGAAACCGGATAATGTACACCATAGAGGACCAGGACGGAAACACCTATGCAGTAAACAGACTATCAGGAAGGGTGTACGAATCAAAGGAGTACAACACCCTATTCATAACAGACGAAGAAGGAATTGTAACCGGGATATACAAGGAGGAATAAAAAGAAAAAACGCCTCTACGATACCCTACAGACCATATTTTATTACTAACCCGTTATACATTTATTGTAGTGGTAATAGGGTATCAATAAAAGGCGAAAAAGCAATGATAAGAAGAACCGGAAAGGGAACACACCCTACACCATAAAAGGAAAAGAAAGGGTTGTTATGTCCGGACCCTATATAAACATGATTATAAACCGTCAACCTATAATTGTTAATTTGCAAAAGAAAGGGAAAGGATATATGGAAAGCCGATATGGCGGCAGGGAATGTTCCTGGTACGGTTCTTGTATCATTGTAAAACGTGGAACAATCAATTAATAACGATATGAAAAGAGAAAAGGAATTCAAGGAGTATTTAAAGAACAAGCGCATAGACCTAACGTCTTGCATAAAGACATACGAGGACTACAATATACGAATTACAGAAGCATTAAACGTTCTGGATGAAGAGCTGGGAATGTCTTACCAGGCATCATCAAACGTGGTAGACGGGAATATAGAAACCCTAATTATCCAGATAATGGACTGGAAGGATAAAACGGAGACAATAGACTATGACACATTCATAGAGAAATACCGGGAATATGACTATGAACCGAAGCATTATATAAAAGACGATAACGGCAATATGGTACGTGTAGAACTTGTAAGCGTCAAGGCAGGAAAGGATATGGTGATAACCTGGAAGGACGTGGAGACCGGGAAAATGTACAATACAATTGAATGACAACCAATTAAAATATAATCGATTATGGAAAGAGACTTAAGAAACAACGTGAAGTTTATCCTATTCTGCACAGAGTGTTTGCAGGCAGGAGTGGTAATGACACCTAAAGAATATGAAGTGGCATTCATGGCAGCAGAAAAGTTTGAAGGATTCGACAACAAGGCATTCGAGAACATGAAGCCGGAACAGTTTGCTCCCCGTATGAATGCTATGTTGCAAGCTATGTCAAAGCGGAAACAAATCATTGAAGGATTGACATTTAATCTACTGACAAAACGTAATTTCGACGAGCTTGCAAACAATGAAAACCTTGTGGAGGAAGTGATGAAAGCAAAGCACGTAGCGGCAGCAATGGCAGACGAGATGCTGGAACCGGACGAGAAACTGGAAAAGGTTGTGACTGACGGACGACGTGTAATCGAGCATTTCATTGACCAGTGGAAGAACGCCCCTAAAGAAGAAGAAAAGAAGGAATATGAGCCGGAAAGTGACGCGGAAATCGTGGAATAATCTTTCCGTATACTTATTATTTTCACAAAAGCCCCGAAATGGGGCTTTATTATCAATTAGTTATGGACAAGTCGAAATTAAAAGAAGCAAATAGATTACATAATAAAATCGAATATTTGAAAGACCAATTAGAGCGAATTTCCAGATTTGAGATGGAAGGGAAGATACAAATAACGAACTCCTACGATTCCTATTTCTATATTGACGAGGATATAGCGAAAACCTATTTCCCGATGATAAAAGAAAGCATGGAGAAGAAATTGGAGGAGTACGAGCGATTATTTTCAGAACTTTAGCTCATTTTTGAGATAAAAACACTATCTTTGTTGACGTGATAGATAACTGGTAGGGTTGTATCACGTTGTATTTAAAGGTTAACAAAGGCGGTAGGGGTTGCAAATCTGTTATGGCTGGGGGTGAAAGCCTGGTTGAATGACTGCAACCCCTATTTTATTATCTAATTCATTTTGTATTATGGAAAGAAAAGAGATTATTGGAAGACTGGGAAAGTATTTCACGCTTCCCGAACTTGTATGCCCCCACGTGTATAACAAGTATTCAGAATCGCAGATATGGAGCTTTTTCACGACCGAAGCACTGGAAACGCTCCTTGTATTGAGGGAGGAAATCCTATGCAAGCCCTTCATTATCAATAACTGGAAGAACGGAGGCAACTATTCCCAGCGTGGTTTACGATGCAATGTGTGCGTTCTATGCAAGGAAAAGACAATGCTTGAAAAGCCGTATATGAGCGGTCACGTTTTTGGTCGCGCTTTTGACATTACGGTTTCCGGAATGGAGGCAGAAGCAGCACGGAAAATCATTATGGACGATTCCGATAAGCTTCCTTATCCTATCAGACTGGAAGACGGTGTTAGCTGGCTGCATGTAGACACTATGGACCTATGCAACGGGCAGAAGGTGACACTATTTAATGCGTAAATATATTTTACTATATACAGAAAGTATTCTCCCTTATAGGGCAATCGATACTACAGTATACTGT
>ENA-UAEF01000033-UAEF01000033.1-human-gut-metagenome-genome-assembly--contig:-NODE-33-length-37547-cov-14.256935_pt1 | contig 37547 bp, 27 predicted proteins | sample MGYA00244282_ERZ654277 | MGnify/ENA primary metagenome ERZ654277 (study PRJEB26926, sample SAMN06164999) | human gut metagenome | biome: ENVO:00009003; feature: ENVO:2100002; material: ENVO:00002003...
TTAAGTTTTCATAAGCATTTCTTAATATAAGTTATTGATTTACAGACGATTAAATGTTAATTTAACGCAGTATTGATTAAGATTATCAGAGAAAATGGAATATATGTCTCAGGAAGGTTACGATGAGCTCGTGGCCGAACTTCAACACATGGTTAACGTAGAGTTGCCAGCCGTTCGCGATGCGATAGCTGAGGCCCGCGATAAGGGCGACCTCAGTGAGAATTTCGAGTATCATGCAGCCAAGCGTGAGCAGGGCAAGCTGTTGAGCCGCATCAGCTTCAAACAGAAGGTCTTAGAGAATGCCCGTGTCATCGACAAGTCTCGCCTGAAAAGCGATACCGTTGGCTTGTTGAGCAAGATTAAGATTACCAATCTCGCCAACAAGTGCAGCATGAATTATACCATAGTAAATCCTCACGAGGCAGATCTCCATAGTGGCAAGATTTCCATCAAGTCGCCTATCGCCAAGGCCCTTCTGGGTAAGAAGGCAGGTGAAGAGGTAATGGTAAAGGTACCAGCCGGCTTGCTCAAATTCCGCCTGGATAGCGTGGAGTTATAATGTTTAATTTAAAAGGAAAACTCCCGATAATTTGAAACTGATCAAATTATCGGGAGTTTCTCTTTTTATTCTAATATTTCTCCAGAATCTTATTCAGTAAGAAGGTGGCATTCTGGTTTCTTGCCACACCCTTCTGTATCTTATAAGTATAGGTAACATCTGTGCCTAAATCTATCTCGAAACAATAGTTATGGAATTTTCCTGATGCATCATTCTCCATCTTGGAGAGCTCCAGATCGTGGGTAGCGATGATGCCGCTCACCGGCTGCTTGGCAATGGCTTCGAGGAACTTTCTCGAACCATTCAGCTTATCCAATGAATTCGTTCCCTTCAGAATCTCATCCAGAATAATCAGCGTTCGGAGTGGCTCCTTATTGTCTTCTCCACTTTCCTTGCAGCACTTTCCCTCAGCACTTTCCCTGCAGAACTTCAGCAGCTCCTCCAGTCTTATCAGCTCAGCATTAAAGTAAGAGATGCCATGCGTCAAATCGTCGGTGGTTCTCATGCTCGAGAACAATCTGAAACGGGAAATCGTCAGCTGATCCGCAAACACCGGCATACCCGCCATTGCCAGGATATAGTTCACGCCCAGCGAACGCAGGAAGGTACTCTTTCCCGCCATGTTGGCTCCGGTGATGATATAATAGTTGTCGTCCTTGATGGTGAAATCGTTCTTCACCGCCTTGGCACCCAGGAAAGGATGATAGAGATTCTTACCCTCGAACACGATTTCCGGACTTCCGATTCCTGCATTTTCAGAAACATCGCTTTCGGTATCTGCTTCCGGACTTCCCGAAACAAATTCCGCCTCTTCTGCCTCCGGATGATTATATCTGAAATCCGCCATCGAAACCATTGCATCCATCTCGCTGATGATATGCATCCATTCCTCCATCTTCACCATATAGGTATTCTTCCATTTCAGGAAACTGCGAACCAGGAAGAAATCGCTCAGCATGAAGGCATCGGTGAAGAAAAGACCGAGGAAATTGCCTCTTCTGTCATACCCCTTCAATATCTTTTCCTGTTGGGCAAAGGAAGGCAGGGCATCTGCTAGGGAATTCTGCATCTCCTTGCCTGATTCGCTATGGAAATTGCGCCTGTTGATAAGCTGAAGTATCTGGGCATAGGCGATGAGCTGATGGCGAAGCTTGCCGCCATTGCTATCTATCTTATCAAGTGTCTGCTTGCAGACGAAGAATACCACCATGTATTGAACCAACACCCACCACAAGGCGAAATCCACCGAAAACATATTGCATATCGACAAAATCACGGAACCAACGACTCCGATAATCAGCAGCCATCCGATAACGAGCGATACCGGAGACCCAAACCATGCCGGCACCTCCATCTTCGAAACCTTCTGCATCGCATCCATCACCGCAGCAGAATCAATCTTTTTCATCTTGCCATTCACCATTTTGCCATCCGCAGTTTGGCTTCTGTTCTTTTCGCCAAGTGCCAGGAATTCCATCCGCCAGTTTTCGCCTTCTCCAGCCAATTCCTTCTGCAAATCCCTTCTTCTTTTGATATCCTCCATGCCCAAAGGCGTTTCCCGGGTAAGATTCCTGGCGAGTGCCTCCGAACCGCCCGATGTGATGGTTCGGCAGATGCGGTTGAACAGCGAACTCTTGCCGAAAACATCGAGGTCGAAGGAATAAGGATGCTGCGGATTCTGATAGGAATCGCCCGTCTCGAAAGGCGAGAAATCGCCCTCCAAAGCCTTGATTTCGTCCTGATAAACCTTGAGCAAAGCCGAAAGATGCTCTATCTTCTCCTTGTTCTTGTCGTCAATTCGTCTGATTCCCAGATAGGCAATCAGGCACAGCACTGCCCCCATCAGATAGTTCTGCGTATCTCCATCCAATGCGAAATAGCAGATCAGGAAGGCGAGGATGCCGCCAAAAGCCAGCAGCTCGCCCGTTATAAATCCCGTATTCTTACGCTTCAGGGCAGCCACCTCAGCAGCGTATCGGCTTACATATTGTTGATAATTCTCCTTGATATTCATACTTTTTCTTTATTTTTCTTTTTTGATGTGCAAAATTAGGTATAAAATCTAGATTTCCAAAATAAATTCTCTCATTTTAAGTCTTTTATACTTATATTCGTGATAGGAATCTGGCTTTTATGAACCCTTGGCAGTAAAAAGTGCTATGAAAATTTGGAGGTTACACAAAAACATCGTATTTTTGCATTAAAATAGTTTGAATAATGAGCAAGTATAAATTTAATATAGACAATTATCATGCTATAGGGCATGCTGATATCGAAATAGAGGGTATTACAGTTATCGTGGGTAGCAATGGCTGTGGAAAAAGCACTATGTCCCGTTGGTTGTATTATATCGTCAATACATTGTCTGTGTTAGACAGTTTCTTTTTCTCTGATTTCAGAGATGTGATTATCAAATCATTAGAGAAATATTCTACTGCGCTGGATGATATCTCAAATTATCTGGATGATGATAAAAAACGATTTTTTGACCATACCTTATCATTAATGACAATGGTAACATTGAGTAATGGTGGTGTGGAGAAGCTCGATTTTTATTATAAAAGAGCGATTGGTTCACTTGATGACATGCTGGTTAACTTCCTTCAGAAAGAGCAGAATCCTCAGCAGGTGCGTCGAGTGCTTAATCTTTTTGGGATTACTGAACAAAATCATGTTCATGAGGATATAGAACGAAATTCCATTCAGTTGTTTTCTGAATGTCTTCAGAAATATGAAAACAACAAAAAAAATCGTCCCATCAGTTACTTGAAAGAGAAAATTGCTTCTGTATATCGGGAAAAGGATGGCTTTCCTGCCAGCATAAGCTTTAAGGAAGATGAAGTGGAATTGCTTGTTGATAGACTTGGAAAGATATATAGTTTAAATAATGCCATATATATAGGAACACCAGCAGCTATTTCTCTTCGTCAATCAGATAGGGTTCTGATGACTTCCTTGGCACATAAAGTGGTTCACGTAAATGAAAAAGGAAGTGAGATTACCGGCAAACAGGAATTACTTCATTCTATTAATAAAATGATAGATGGTTCTATTGTAGAAAAGGAAAATTTCGATGCTGTTGATTTAGTTTATCACAGCAACAATGGTAAGGATATTAGAATTGAAGATATAGCATCGGGATTCAAACCGCTGGTTTATATGCTTCGTCTGATAGAAAACGGGTGGCTGACAGAAAACACTTTGTTGGAGATTGATGAGCCTGAAACAAATCTTCATCCACAATGGGTGGTTGAGTTGGCGCATCTTCTTGTTCGCATCAACAAAACATTTGGAACCAAGATACTCATCACGAGTCACAATCCCGATATGGTATCGGCTATCAGGTATATCTCTGAAAAAGAGGGCTTGTTGAATACTACTCGCTTTTATCTGGCAGAGCAAAGTGAAGGTACAGATTCGTTCTACTATAAGAATTTGGGCTGTGATATTGAACCTGTATTTGAATCATTCAACAAGTCTTTTGATACTCTTCAGAAATACGTAGAGAACTATGGCGAAATTTAAGATTGGCAATTATCAGGGAATCAAGATTGATTGTTGGACAGCAAAAGATTTATTTCTCAAAAACATCATGCTGATAAGAAATCTTCTGTAGATATGCTATTGCATGTGAATGATAAGAGATTACTTTTGGCCGATGCAAAATTCCGACTAAGCAATACCAGGAATTTGGATTCAAAGGAGATAGCAAAAAAGGTTAGTGAATCAAAGGCAATGGTTACTTCTAACTATTCTTTTGATAACAGTTTCTATGTTTTGCTGACAAAGAAAGCTGCAACTCCTTCCAATTTAAATAGGCTTAGAAGAAATGTAGGAAATAATCCAAATTATCAATTTATGGATGCCGTTGAATTTCATAAATTGTTCGAGGATTAATGTTTGAACTCCGTTCCTGATGTCTTGAAAACTCAGAAACGGAGTTTTTTATAACTTTTTTCAGTCGCTTATCGCCCGATACATCATGTAGTAAGCGTATATATATGCCGATGTCGTTGTTATCATACTGATGATATTCACGCTGGTGAAGGCTGTCTGCTGGGTGTTGTCTGCCAGGTAAAACACTGCCGTCGGGAGGAGATTCGAGCATAGCAGCCATACCATGAAAACCAGGATAAGGGCTAAGCCCAGTTTGCGCATGTTACCTCTGTGCTTGCTGTACAGATGGCAGCCGGCTATCAGGGAGGCGATGACGGAAATCAATCCCATAGAGCTTTGTATCCAGGTAAGAATAGTTGCCGTGGGTGTTATCTGTCCGTTCTGCATCATCGTTACGAGATGAAGATTGAAGCATTGGCCCAGGATGAATGAGAGCACATAGTAAAGTACCATCAACTCGCTGCAGCGTCGTAGCAATTTTACGCCTGCCGGTAGCGTGTAGCGGAATATTCCCCATAAAGCTATAGGGGCGAGCTGCAAGACCAGTTGCTTGATGGTAACCAGGATGGGACTTATTGGAATCAGGATGGGACTTGTTCTGAAGGATAAGCCCGCTTGTCTGCAAACAGAAAATGCCAGCGAAAACAATGCGAAAATGCAATATGCATACATGGCATATTGTGCAATGCGATTTATATCTATAGAATAACTTTTTCTTTCCATAATTCTACGTATGATGATTTTATAAACAGCTTATCTTGTATAAAGCCATTGCAAAGATACGAAGTTTTTGGGAAATTCTAGCAAAATAGGTGGAAAATGTTTGGCTATGATATATACTTGTTAAAAGAATGGCAGAGAGACCGATAAAAACTCTTAAAAATCATAACGTATCTTCTTGGATATCAATGTTTGTTGCTATCTTTGCACGGTATGTACTAATAACGCTACATGGATAAATACTAATAGTGCTACATGGGTATATACTAATTGAAATATAGGTTTAATCATACAATGAATAATATGAAGTTTAATCATACAGTGAATAATATGAAGAAGATATTTTTAGGATTGGCAGCTGCACTGATGTTGACTGCCTGCAATGAGAACAGACAGCCGGAGGCAATGACCAGCGTTGACTCTGCAAGTGTGGTAACCGATTTGATGATGAGTCGCAGAAGCATCCGTGCTTACAAGGATTCCGTCATCAGCCGCGATACCCTGAACGAGATTCTGAAATGCGGCATCCATGCGCCAAACGGGCAGAACCTGCAGTCGTACGAAATCAGAGTGATAGATTCTCCTGCTCTCATCGATTCAATCACCCAAGCCGTGGTAAAGGATAATCCTAAGATAGCAGAGCGCAAGGGCTTCAAGAACATCTTTGTGAATGCTCCATGCGTGGTTTGCATCGCCTACGATACTACTTATGATATGGCGCAGATTGATTGCGGTTTGCTTGGCGAGAACATCATTCTTGCAGCATGGTCAAGGGGCATCGGTTCCTGCTGCCTGGGCAGTTCTGCCCGTTGGATACTGGATTCTCCGTCGGCCAAGCCTTACCTCGACCGCATGGCATTCTCTAAGAATTACAAGCTGCTCTACTGCATCGCCCTGGGTTATCCTGACGAATCGCCGGAGGCAAAGCCAAGACGCCAGGACATGATAAAGTTCATGGATTAAGATAAATGAAGGTTGATGTCCTGTTTCAGGACATCAACGTTTCCCTCCATAACCCAACAAAAAAAGCATGGCGCAAATCACTGCGCCATGCTCCAATAAAAGAAAGCCTTATAGTCAAAATAGAAATTAGCGATTCTAATTCTTGTTCCGGTACTAATCTTTTTCTAGTACTTTGCATTCTGAGGGTCAAAGTTGGTCCAACCGCTCATCCAGTTGTTGCTGCCATCGAAGGCTCCGATGTAGGTTACGGTGTCGAAACCTGTCCAGCCGGCGAAACTTGCGGCTCCAAGCAACGGACTGCCGGTGATAGGAGTATAACCGTCTGCGCCAACCAATGAAACCCAACTGTCAAAATACTTGTTGCTTGGCTCTGAGAAGAAGAAGGTATTGCTGTATGACTTCTGATTCTTGTCGAGATCCTTCTTGTTGGCTGCATCATAGAGGTAATCCTCATACTTCTTGTTGGCATCAGTACCAACGGCATCCATACCTGCGAAATATACATTCTGAAGCTTGAATTTGCCTTCCTTGGCATTCTTCACGGTTTCACCTTTCTCACCATCAACAATCAAACCGATAGGCCAGCCTAAGGCCACTGAGTTGATGCAGTTTAGGTTAGAAGAACGGCGAATCTGCATGGCTGACTGGAACTTGCCGAGAGCTGAACCGTTGTTTGGATTGTATGCTCCGGCAGTAATATAATCTGTGGTGTTCTGGAACTTATCATCCAATACCTTAGGACCTACAAAGGTGATGTTAGAGAAGGTTGCCTTGGTACGAGGATCTACGGTAGCACCATCGGCGCAGTTGTCGCTCTCGAAACCGTTGCTCTGAGAGGTGTCGGCTATCTTGCTGTCGCGCAGAGAAAGACCATACTGCACCTTTCCTGAGAAACCGTTATCTGTATCGAAATCATCATCCCAGCCCTTGTAGGCTACGAGATACTTGCAGTTTACTGTACCGCCAAACCACTCGAAGGAATCATCATTGGAATAAGATACCTGAACGTGGTCAATCTCTGTGCCTGAACCTACAGAACCGAGAGTCAAACCATTAATCTCCTTATCCTTCTGGAATGGATAACCGGCAAACTCGATGCGTACATAACTCAAGGCTCCTGAGTTGTCAGCATCATCTGCGCCACCATGCTTGGTACGAGGACCACCCTCTATCTGCTGCTCAGTCTGGTTGTTCTTAGCCTTGCCGCAGAGAATGATGCCACCCCAGTCGCCAGGCTTTCTGCTGCCGGCAGCCTCTTCAGATGTAAAGACGATAGGCTCTGTGGCTGTACCCTTGGCGATGAGCTTGCCGCCACGCTCTGCGATGAGTGCCGCCTTGGTTTGCTTGTCGCCTTTGATAATCGTTCCCGGTTCGATGGTAAGCTCAGCACCATCTGCAATATATACCCATCCCTTGAGGAGATAAGTGCCTTTCTTCAAAGTCTGCTTGCCTGTGAAAACGAATTCCTGGTCGCCGTTGCCAATCTGTGTTCCGTTGGCGTTTTCCTTGTCATCTGTTCCGAAGAGGATGTGGTCGCAAGCCTTCAAGCCGCCATTGGTTGTCCACTTGTAAACTACTTCTGATCCAGGATTTGGAGAAGGAGTTGGATCGTCATTGTCACTGCTGCAGCTGCTCAACATGGCAGATGCTGCGAGGATGCCCATGCATCCTAAAAAATACATCTTGTTCATCATTGTTTCCTGTTTTATTAAACAAACATCTATTATTATCTTTCTTGAAATTCTACGGATAGTCTCTAAAATTTATAGATTGCCTGCAAACCGATGTTTCTACCCGGCTTGTAGCATCTTGCTATTTCTTCTACTTCCTTCTTGCTTCCGTCGCTATACGTTACATCAGCAAACTGCTTGTAATATATCTTTTCAGCAAGAAGATTTCTTACGTTGAGCTTCAGTTCCAGATGTTCGCCGAATTTCTTAGCCAGCGAGAAATCGATGGTGTTGCGAGGCATCTCGTAGCTGTGAGGCACTCGGGAATTGGAGTCATCGCCTGTGCTCCCCTCGCTTCTGCCCACACCGATGATTCGCTTGCCTATGCGGTTGTAGAGCAGGGCGATATCCATCTTTAATGGCGCATTCTTATAGAAGATGCCGGTGTTGATAAGGTATGGCGACTGACCCTGCATCGGTCTGTCTTCTTCCTTCGCTCCCTTCTCAAACTGAACCTTGCTCTTGATGAGGGCACCGTTAAACGACCAACTGAAATCCTTCAATCCTATGAATCCGAGATTCTTTCTGATATCCAGCTCCACACCATAGTTGTTGGCACTCTTTGCATTCTTGTAAGAGTAAATCAAGTCAGTGCCACCAGCCACCGTATAGGTCCACTCGATAGGAGAATCGAAGTGCTTGTAGAAGACTGCCAGCGAAATGAGCTCTCCACGGGATGGATACCACTCATATCGCAGGTCGAGGTTATCGACATAACAGTTCTTCAACTCAGTGTTTCCCTGCACATTGCTGGCAAGGTCGAAGTCGTAATACACCGACGACGATACTTCACGGAATTCTGGGCGGTTAATACTGCGGCCATACGAAAGTCGCACCTGGTGCTGGTCGTTGATCTTATATGTTGTATTGAGAGATGGAAAAACATCATCGGTCTTGTAATGACGGCTTGATTCACTCTTCTCGTAGTCACGGGAATTGGAGATGAGTTCCATATCATTATGCTCGAAGCGGACACCGGCGTGGATGCCGAGTTTGCCAAAGGGGAGAGACAACGCCAGGTATCCGGCGCCTAAGGTGTTGTGTCCGCGGTAGTTATTGCGCATCTGCTTTTCCTCCAGAAGATACAGCTTGTCGTAACCCATGTTTGCCTCGCTGGAGAGCAGGGTTGGGATGTCGCTGTGGCGGAAGTCGGATGGCATGTTGTTATCTGAAACATTCCAGTTGTAGATGAAGTTGCGGGTCTGGTATTCTCGGCTGCGATACTCCCCATAGGCACCCACCTGCAAGTCTGGCTCAAAATCGCCAAACTTGAAGTGGTGCTTGTCATTTACACCAAGAGAGAGAATGTGTTCGTCGAGTTGAGTCCACTCGCGGGATATGTCGTTGCCGGTGCTCAGGGCATAAACGCCCGATTCAAGAGCATCGTCGATGAGGTATCTACGACGGTCAGGCAAATGACGGTTGGCATACGCATACCCGATACTCCAGTCAAGGGCATCGCTAGTGAAGGTGTGCTTGCCGGTAAGCTGACCGTTATATGTAGTTCGACTGCGGTAGTAATACTCTGCGCTTCGCTCCAGGTTCGACTGGGCGCTCACGCCATCACGCCAGGTATATCGGCTGGTAGCCAACTGGTTGAAGATGTTTTTGAGCTGATACTTGTGATTGCCGTCCTTGGAAAGGAAGGTGAAGTTGAGCATCGCTCCGAGTCTCACATTATTATTATACTGGTCGTCAACAGAGTGACGAAGATAGTTCGGCTTGTCATTTGCCACATCATAGATGCCATAGAGATTGTTCTCCATGTTCTCGTAGGTGCGGTATTCGTTGGTATAGTTTAGGGCGGCGAGCATGCCGAGTGTTCTTCCGCCGAGCATCCAGCGCTGGTTCAGGCTGGCAGCCAGTTTCAAGTCGCCCAAAGGTTTCTTGTTCTTGATGAGCCAATCATTATTGAATCCGTTGCCCAGGAGCGAAGTAGCATAATCGCTCACCGGTTTTCCGTTGGCATCGAGCTGTGGATTCAAGTCAGCATGGATGCCCCCATTCAGGTTTCTCAAGCCATTGTCGAACCCTAGAAAATCGGTTCCGGAACCTTTTGAGTAAGAAAAGTCCTTGAAGGCAGAAGATGTATTCCAGTTTCCGCCTACGGCGATGTTGAAACTGTTTTCTGCCGGAATCTCCTTGGTGTTGACGATGATGAAACCGCCCGAGTAGTCTGCGGGATATTCAGCCGTTGGCGACTTCACGATGGTGAGGTTGTCAATCTGCGAACTTGGGATGATGTCGAAGGAGAATGCTCTGGAATCAGCCTCAGAACTAGGCACTGCTCCTCCGTTCACCCACACATTGTTATAACGCTGCGACAAGCCACGAACCATCACGAATTTATCGTCGATGAGGCTCACGCCTGGCACTCGGCGTATCACCTCACCCGCATTCGTATCCTGAGTTCTGGATATTTCCTGTGCCGAAACATTGCTCACGATGACGGGACTGTTTTTGGCCACCTGTATCATTGCCGCATCCGTATTACGCCTTTCCACTGCGGTAACGGTCACCTCCTTCAGCTGCTGTTCATCAGGTTGCAGCGCGATCACCTGGTCTGCGTCCTTCGCCTGAACCCCGTCAATTTTTTGAGTCTTATATCCTACATAATTTATATATAGTGTATATTTCTTTTCTTTATCCAATCCATCGATCTGGAAGTTTCCGTCGATGTTGGTGATAGCCTTCACGTTGGTTCCATCCACAGTGACGACTGCACCGATGAGTGTCTCTTTCGATTTCTGGTCGATTACGACACCCTTAATCTGTTGCGCCCACGTTGGCATGCTAGCCGCTGAGAGCAATCCTAATACAATAATTCCCCTTTTAGCATTCATAACCTATATCGTTTGATTTCGGTTGCAAAGGTACGGTGGTTATATTACACTGGGGTTGCAATGAGGTTGAAAGGCATTGACGAAGCTGCGACAAAGATGTTACTTTGGCAAATCAGCTCCATTTTTTCGGAAGAAAGCATTGGCAGCTATCTGTTTCGGATATTTGTGCCGTATTCTTAATCTCCGATCAGTCGGCTATCACCATGCAGAGTCTGAGCACATTTTCTTCGAAGTGCTCCTTGTCGATGGCATTGTTCTTGAGCAGGGAACGGTAGTTGTATACGGTTTGTGGCGAATAAGACAGGATGCCGGCTATCTTTGAACTTTCTGTGATGCCTAATCTTAACAGGGCGCACACACGGAGGATAGGGGGCATTTCTCCGTTCTCTTTCAGCTGGATGTGTGCCGATTCTGTAAGCTGCTTGTTCAGCTCGGTTATAAAAGTTGGGTACAGAGACAGGAATGCCTTGTCAAATTCCGTCAGAAACTCCTTGTTCTCTTTCTCTGTATTGGTTGAGGAAGAAAGGAGGCTCAGCAGCTCCTTACTCTGGTTGGCCTTGATCTTTCTTACTGCCAAGGTGCGCAGTTTGCTGTTTCTCTCTATGTTCTTATAGCACAGGTCAATATACACCTTTATCAGTCTCTCGCGCTTCTTGTTGGTGTCCTTCAGTTCGTCGTTGATGAGGTGCAACTGGCTGTTGAGAACTTCCATTTTTGCCGATGTAGCCGTGATTTCGTCTTTCTTCTGTTTCAGAAGTTTGTTCTTCTTACGGATGAACAGACTGCTAAGTCCCACTCCGACCAAGAGCAGGAAAATGACCGACAGCGCAATGTAGAGCATGCTGTTGGTGGCTCTGATGTCATCTGTATAGGCATTGGTAATCATCTGCAATTTGGATGAAATCTCAATGCGGCGCAATCGGTTGTTGTATGCATAAGTATCTTCCAGGGATAGGTTGATGTATTCCTGGGCTTTATTCAGACTTCTGGTCTTATGTTTGTAGATGAAGAGTGCGATGTCTTGCAGGGCTACGTTTTCTTTTGTGGCAGAAGTGATGTCTGAGATGGCTGCAACCAGCAGGTAATGTTCCGTCAGTTTCTGGTTGTTGGATTTCTTGTATATTTCGGATAGGGCAAAGGCGGTCATGGCATGGAGACGGCTGTCAGGCTTTTCCATACTCAGTGCTTTTTTGTAGTATAGGATGGTCTTGTTATTGTTGGAATGATTGCTGTAATAGTATAACTCTCCCAGCAGGTAGTAATAGAATGCATCTTTCTTTGGCGACAGTTCTAATGTTTTCTTCAGGTATTCCACTTTCTGCTGGTCGTAAATCTTGCTGAATTCATTGTTCTCACAATAGGTTGACCAGTTGTTGTATAGTCCGTAAAGTGTATAATAGTATTGAAACTGATAGTCAAGCGGATCTTCTTCCTTGGGTTCTATCTTCTGCATGATGTTTTTTGCTTCAGCATAGAATCCACGTGTGATAAGCAGGCTGGTTTGGCTAAGTTGGAATCTTTTATAATATAAGATGTTGTTGCTCTTTTGGGCAAGAACAAGGCCTTTTTTTACGTAAGTCATCGCCGAATCATACTCGTAGGCTTTGTATCCATTGGCGAGTTGCTCGTAAAGCTTGAGCTTGTCCTCGTTGCTGGTTACATACTTGGCACCCTGCTTGATGTCGTTCAGACTTTTCTCTTTTACTTCTACATAATGCGCACGTTTTTCCAGGGCAGCATCCAGCTGTTTGTAGAGCTGGCTGTTGTCTGCTTTTGCGCATAGTGGTAGTAGTATCAGTAGTACGATAGTTATAAAATGTCTCATGTTTCTTATGTTTTAAAGATTCTGCTGCAAAAGTAATAAAAAACTTTCAGAATCTCGCATCTACTAACGTGTTTTTTTAAGAAATCTTTAATTTGCTGATATTCAGCCTGATAAATCGGATAGTAGATAATGGTAATCTACCAAAAACCTACTAATCGCAACAACCTATTGAATTTTGACGTACTTTTGCGGCATCAAACAATTTTAATCGTTATAAACCTATAGATTATGGATAAAAACAACCTTTCAAAGAAAGTAGGTCTGCTGTTAGCAGGATGCTTTATTACTTTTAATGCTCTTGGTCAGACAACCATTAAGGGTCAGGTGGTAGATGCCACAGGTGAACCTGTCATTGGTGCCAGCATTCTGGTGAAAGATACCAAGAATGGTGCAGTGTCCGACTTGGATGGTAACTACAAGCTTGACAATGTTAAGGATGGTTCCGTCCTGGTATTCTCTTATCTGGGCTACCGTACCCAGGAAATTCCTGTAAAGGGAAATCATGTTATCAATGTTTCGCTGAAAGAAAACGACGAGGTGCTCGATGAGGTGGTTGTCGTTGGTTATGCTGTGGGCAGCAAGCGCACGGTGTCGGGTGCTGTCGACCGCATCAAGAAAGAAGATATGAACAAGGGTGTGGTAACCAGTCCTGCCGAGGCCTTGAAGGGTAAGGTTGCGGGTGTTATCATTTCTCAGGCTGGCGGCGATCCTACCAGTTCGCCAAGCATCCGAGTTCGTGGAACCTCTTCTCTTTCAGGTGGTAACGACCCGTTGATTATCATCGATGGCGTCTTTGCTGATATGACGATGTTCAATTCTCTGGCTCCTGGCGATATTGAGAGTCTCACCATCCTGAAGGATGCTTCTGAGACTGCCCAGTATGGTTCACGTGGTGCTTCCGGTGTCATCGTTGTTACCACAGCCAAGGGCAAGTTGGGCTATTCCAGCCTGAGCTACAATGGCCAGTTTGGTGTCAATACAGTTTATAAGAATCTGGATCCGATGTCGGCTTCAGAATATCGTGAGACAGCCAAGTCTTTGGGCCTGACCTATACCGATATGGGTGGCGATACCAATTTCCTCGAGGAGATTGAGCGCAATGTGGGTCTCACACAGAATCATAACATCTCTTTCTCTTCTGGTACAGACACTTCTAGTCTTCGTGCTTCTCTGGGATTCGTTCTCCGTCAGGGTGCCTTGAAGAATTCTGATATGAAGAATTTTACAGCAAAGCTGGATGGAACCCAGTATCTCTTCGACAAACATCTGAAGCTGGAACTGGGCATATTCGGTTCTCAGCGCAATAGCAATATCCAGTATGATATGCACAAGATGTTCTATTCTGCTACAGCCTATAACCCTACTTATCCTAATGTAAGAAACGACAAGGGCGAATGGGATGAGGATCTGCTTGCCAATGAAGTCTGGAATCCACTGGGATTGCTCGATATTGATGACTTCTACAAGGATGCCTCTGTCAATGTTCATGGCAAGGCAACGGTCAACATCATCGACGGACTCACTGTAAGTGCCTTTGGTTCATACAATTATTGGAACCGTGACAATAAGTTCTATATTCCTAACAATATCCAGATGGGTAAGCTGAACGGTAACGGATGGGCTTATATTGCCAATACCAACCGCAAGGACTATATGGGCAACGTCATGGTGAATTTCTCCAAGGATTTCGGCAAGCATCACATTGATGCCTTGGCTCTGATGGAGGGACAGAAGTATACCTACGACTGGAATTCACAGGAGGCACATGGATTTGATACCAACTACTTCAAGTTCAATAACATGAAGGCTGCTGCCAATGTGAGCTGGGGTAATCTGCAGTCTAACTACACCGAATATACCCTGAGCTCTTATATGGCTCGTGTCAACTATATGCTGGCTGACAAATACATCGCTACCGTCAATGTTCGTACCGATGGTTCTTCTAAGTTGGGTAATGGTCAGAAGTGGGGCTGGTTCCCTTCTGCTTCCTTGGCATGGGTAATCAGCAATGAGCCTTGGATGAAGAAAATCAAGCAGATAGACAATTTCAAGATTCGTGCAGGATATGGTGTAACCGGTAATCAGGATGCCATCGATCCTTATACTTCTCTCGCCCTGATGGAGCCTAATGGTGTAACTACCGTCAACGGCGCAACAAGTACTACTTTTGCGGTTACCTCCAACAGCAACCCTGATCTGAAGTGGGAGGTAAAGAAGACATTTGATGCCGGTTTCGACCTGTCGATGTTCAAGCAGCGTCTCAACGTAACCTTCGACTGGTACACTTCTGAAACATCAGATATGCTTTATACCTATACCGTGCCGGTACCTCCTTTCACTTACGACCGTCTGCTGGCCAATATGGGTACCATGACTAATATGGGATTTGAACTGGCTGTTCGAGGTGACATCATCAAGACAAAGGACTTCACCTTCAATTCCGGTTTGAATTTCTCTTATCAGAAGAACAAGCTGAAGAAGTTGAGCGGTACCTACAAGGGACAGCCTATGACAACGAGCGAGCATATCTCTGTTGCCACCGTAGGTGCGGCTGGTCTGGTACATAATAATGGCGTAACCTATCTCATTGAGGGACAGCCTGTAGGTGTGTTCTATCTGCCTCACTGCACAGGTATTGATGAGAATGGACAGTATATCATCGAAGACCTTGATGATAATGGTACCATTGATACGGGTGACAGTGGCGACCGCAAGGTTTGCGGACAGGCAATTCCTAAGTACTTCCTCGGCTGGGATATGAGCTTCAAGTACAAGAACTGGGATCTGACTATGCAGTTTAACGGTGCTTTCGGTCATAAGATTTACAATGCCACATCCATGACCTTGAACAATATGAGTAATTTCCCAACCTATAATATCCTGAGCGGTGCACAGCATCTCAATAACGGCAAGGGTATCCATGATGTTCAGATTTCTGACTACTGGCTGGAAAAGGGTGACTATATGAACTTCGAGTACGCTTCTCTGGGCTACACCTTCACCAAGGATATGCTCAAGTGGAAGTTCATCAACAACATTCACCTTGCATTGTCAGTCAACAATATCTGTACCCTCACTGGTTACAAGGGCCTGACTCCAATGATCAACTCTGCAACCATCAGTGGTGGCAATCTGGGTGTTGACGACAAGAACATCTATCCTCTGAGCCGTACTTATACTCTGTCGCTCTCAGTGAATTTCTAAATGTTTTCACATAGAATAGATAACAAGTTCTAATTAAGAATTACATTATTAATATATAAAGGATTATAGTTATGAAACAATATATTATAGGCTCAATGCTTCTTTCATCGATATTACTGGCTAGTTGCTCACTGGATGAGACTCCACGAAGCAAGTTTTCTGAGGAGGAGGCTTTCAGTACCCCTAAGCTGGTATATGTAAACACAGTGGCTAACGTATATTCTTCCATCGGAAATGGATTGTATGGAAGCGATGGTGGCTCGGTACACACCTTCCAGGAGTTCTCTTCTGATGCCAGTATGATTCCTGGTCGTCAGGGTGACTGGGTAGATGGTGGAACCTGGCAGAATATCTTCCTCCACAACTTTGAGTCGTCTGTAAGCAAGTATAACGATGTGTGGAACAACCTGTATCGTGTCATCGGTCTTGCCAATTCTTCTATCGATCGACTCAACAAGTACCTGGGTGAACATCCTGAGTATGCTGAATATGTATATGAATTGAGAGCCCTTCGTGCTGTCTATTATTACTATGTGATGGATCTCTTCGGACAGGTGCCATTGGTTGTTTCTTCTCAGGTGAGTGCTAACGAGGTGAATCAGTCCAACCGCTCTGATGTCTTCAAGTTTGTCACTTCTGAGTTGGCAGAATGTATTCCTCATCTTTCAGACGGTAAGAGTCAGAACGAGGGTGAATATTATGGCCGTATCACCAAGGCTGTGGCATATATGTGTATGGCTAAGTGTGCCATCAATGCACCGGTCTATACCATCGATGATACCACTCCAACCAGCTACAGTGCCTTTGTAGGAACAGACAAGAGCGGCAAGGCTACTGCCAGCGAGGAGCAGGGAAAGACGGTTTCTGAAATGGGCAAAAATATAAACATTACTTTGGATGGTGAAACTCGCAATGCGTGGGAAACAGCAGTCTATTGTGCTGATCAGATTGCCAGCTTGGGTTACCGCCTGCAGCCTAGCTATGCCGACAACTTCATCGTAGCCAACCAGAATTCCGTGGAGAATATCTGGACTCGCCCGAATGATTGCGTCAACTATAAGATAGAGGATTACAACATCGTCCGCACCCTGCATTATAACCATGGTGGTGCCATCGGTTACCAGGGCTGGAATGGAGCCTGCTCTTCCAAGCAGCAGATGCTGGTATATGGCTATGGAACGGCTAATCCGGACCCTCGTCTGAAACTCAACTTCTATACCGACAAGGATTATATGGAGGAGACAGGAAAGGCTGTAGAGGACGGTGCCACTGACAAACCTCTGGAGTATATGCCATTGGCTGTAAAGGTGGATTTCACTGCTGCCGATGACCCTCATGCCATGAAGTGTTCCGGTGCCAGAATGAAGAAGTATGAGTTTGACAAGTCCACTACCCAGCAGTATAGCTTCAACAACGACTTGGTGATATGGCGTTATGCCGATGCCTTGCTCCTGAAGGCTGAGGCTGAGTATCGTATGGGTAACAAGGCTAAGGCTCTCACAATTGTCAATGAGGTTCGTGGCCGTGTTGCTGCTACACCTCGTACAGAACTTACGCTCAATGACATTCTGGATGAACGTATGCTGGAACTGGCTTGGGAGGGAGTACGCCGCCAAGACCAGATCAGATTCTGTACCTTTACAGAGCCTACTGCTGACCGCTTCAAGGGTGTGACCCACAATGCTTCTGCAGGTGATTACAATGATGATACGCAGGGCTATACCATGGTTTATCCTATCCCTTATGCCGTGCTCAACTTGAACAAGAAACTCAAGCAGAATCCAGGATATACTAAGTAGTCAGTCATAAACTAAAAAAAAATAATATGAAAAAACTCTTTTTGCTCGCAAGCCTTCTGATGGCTTTTGGCATCTCAGCAGATGCAGGAGACATCACTTCTCCTAACGGACAAATCAAGGTGAACTTCACCTTGGATGGCACTGTGCCTACCTATAGTGTGACCTATCAGGGCAAGACCATCATCAAGCCTAGCCGTCTGGGTTATCAGCTCGCCAAGGGCGGCAAGGATGGCAAGGATCTGCTTTCTGATTTTAGTGTCATCAATGAGAAAACTTCCACTTTCGATGAGACCTGGACTCCTGTTTGGGGAGAGAATAAGTCTATCCGCAATCATTATAATGATATGCTGGTAGAGTTGAAGCAGAATTCTACAGACAGTTATATGAACGTTCGCTTCCGTGTTTATGACGATGGAGTAGGATTGCGCTATGAGTTCCCTCAGAAAGGCAATCTCAACTACTTTACCATCAAGGAAGAGCGTACAGAATTTGCCATGACGGGCGATCATACCGCCTGGTGGATTCCGGGTGATTACGATACCCAGGAGTATGAATACACCAAGACCCGTCTGTCGGGCATCCGTCCAGCCCTGCATGCTGCTGTCAGCAGCAATCTCTCACAGACTGTCTTTTCAGATACCGGTGTACAGACCTCACTCCAGTTGAAGACTGATGATGGTATCTACATCAACCTGCATGAGGCTGCCCTGGTAGATTATCCAGCCATGCATCTGAACCTGGATGACAAGACCATGACTTTTACCTCTTGGCTTACCCCTGATGCACAGGGTATGAAGGGATATATGCAGACTCCGTTCAAGAGCCCTTGGCGTACGATGGTCATTACAGATGATGCCCGCAAGGTGTTGTCTTCCAACCTGATTCTTAATCTCAATGAGCCTTGCAAGATCAAGGATACCTCCTGGATTCATCCTGTGAAGTACGTAGGTGTATGGTGGGAGATGATTTCCGGTAAGGGTGAGTGGGCTTATACCCATGATTATCCTACCGTGAAGTTGGATGGAACCGACTATGTACATGCCAAGCCATCGGGCAAGCATTCTGCCAACAATGCCAATGTGCGCCGTTACATCGACTTTGCTGCAGCCCATGGTTTCGATGCAGTCCTGGTAGAAGGATGGAACATCGGTTGGGAAGACTGGAGTGGCTATATGAAGGAAAAGGTATTCGATTTCCTGACTCCATATCCTGATTTCGACATCAAGGCACTCAATGAGTATGCGCATTCCAAGGGAGTGAAACTCATCATGCATCATGAGACCTCCTCTTCTGTAATGAACTACGAGAAGTATATGGACAGAGCTTATCAGTTGATGAAGGATTATGGCTACGATGCAGTGAAGAGCGGTTATGTGGGCAATATCATTCCTCGTGGCGAGCATCACTACAGTCAGTTGGAAATCAATCACTATCTGCATGCCGTAACCCGTGCTGCCGATTATCACATCATGGTAAATGCCCATGAGGCTGTGCGTCCTACCGGTCTCTGCCGCACTTATCCTAACCTGATTGGCAATGAGAGTGCTCGCGGTACTGAATATCAGGCTTTCGGAGGTACCAAACCGGGACATACCGCCATCTTGCCTTTCACCCGTCTGCAGGGTGGTCCGATGGATTATACACCGGGTATCTTTGAAATGGATTGCGCCAATGGTTCTCATTGCAACTCTACCATCTGCGGTCAGTTGGCACTTTATGTAACGATGTACAGTCCATTGCAGATGGCTGCCGATTTCCCTGAGAATTACGAGAAGCACATGGATGCCTTCCAGTTTATCAAGGATGTGGCTGTAGATTGGGACAAGTCTATCTATCTGGAGGCTGAACCAATGGAGTATATCACCGCTGCCCGCAAGGCAAAGGGTTCTGATAACTGGTTTGTCGGTGGCGTTACGGGCATGAAGGCTCATCAGTCTACCGTAAAGCTCGATTTCCTCGAGAAGAGCAAGAAGTATGTGGCTACCATCTATCAGGATGCAAAGAATGCCAACTACAAGACCAATCCGCAGGCTTATGTCATCACCAAGAAGACTGTAACCAGCAAGTCTGTCTTGAAGTTGAACTCCGTTGCAGGTGGCGGATTCGCAATTAGCCTTCTTGCGCAATAAAATGCAGGATTTTAAGTTGTTATGAAAGAAATTTTTCTTGAATTAATAATGATGCTCATGAAAAGAATGAATAAAATGTTGTTGGTTGCTGCCTTGGCTGCAACCACACTTTCTGCTCAGGCAGAACAGAAGAAGGGACCGGCTTGGTTGAGTGATGCACTTTTCTATCAGATTTATCCATCTTCCTATATGGATACTGATGGCAATGGTATTGGTGACTTGCCGGGTATCACTTCCAAGTTGGATTACATCAAGTCGCTGGGTGTGAACGCCCTCTGGCTCAATCCGATCTTTGAGTCGGGATGGTTTGATGGTGGCTATGATGTCATCGATTTCTACAAGGTGGATCCTCGATTCGGTACCAATACTGATTTGGTTACATTGGTCAATGAGGCCCATAAGCGTGGCATGAAAGTTTGTCTCGACCTGGTGGCAGGACATTCCAGCACCAAGTGTGCCTGGTTTAAGGAGTCTTCCGAGAAAGATCCTAACCAGCGTTACAGCGACTATTATATCTGGATGAACGATATTCCTGAGAGCGAGAAGAAAGAAATAGAAGCCCGTCATCAGGAGGCAAGTCCGGAGTCTAGTACCCGAGGCAGATATGTGGAGGCGAATGCTCCTCGTGCCAAGTATTATGAGAAGAATTTCTTCGAGTGCCAGCCAGCCTTGAACTATGGCTTTGCTCATCCAGACCCAAGTCATCCTTGGGAGCAGAGCGTAGATGCGCCTGGACCACAGGCTGTTCGCAGAGAGATACGTAACATCATGGCTTTCTGGTTTGATAAGGGTGTGGATGGATTCCGTGTTGATATGGCGTCATCGCTCATCAAGAACGACCCTGACAAGAAGGAGGTTTCCAAACTCTGGAATGAGATGCGTGCATGGAAGGACAAGTACTATCCTGAGACCGTCCTGATTTCAGAGTGGGCTAATCCGCAGCAAGCCATTCCTGCCGGTTTCAACATCGATTTCTACATCCATTTCGGTCTTAAGGGCTATGCCTCTCTGTTCTTCGACCGCAAGACTCCATGGGGCAAGTGGGAGCAGAGCTATAAGAACTGCTATTTCGACAAGCAGGGCAAGGGTTCGCTTAAGGAATTTAGCGAGAACTATACCAAGGCTTTCAATGCCACCAAGAATCTCGGCTACATCGCTGTTCCATCTGCCAACCACGATTACCAGCGTCCTAATATCGGTACCCGCAACACGCCAGACCAGCTGAAGGTGGCGATGACCTTCTTCCTCACCATGCCAGGTGTTCCATTTATCTATTATGGTGATGAGATTGGTATGAAGTATCAGATGAATCTCCCTAACAAGGAGGGTAGCAATGAGCGCTCTGGTACCCGTACTCCGATGCAGTGGACCAAGGGCAAGAATGCCGGCTTCTCAACGAGTGCGCCTGATAAGCTTTACTTCCCTGTAGATACGGAAAACGGAAAGTTGACCGTTGAGGCTCAGCAGGGAGATCAGAATTCTCTGTTGTCATATACCCGTAAGCTGACCGCTTTGCGTCATTCAGCCAAGGCTCTTGACAATGAGGGCGATTGGAAGCTCCTGAACCAGAAGGGTCAGGAATATCCGATGGTATATGAGCGCACTTTGGGTGATGAGAAGTATGTTGTTGTCGTGAATCCTGGTGCCAAGGCAGCCTCTCTCAACATCAGCTCTGTAGGTGGCAAGGCAGTTTCTGTTCTTTCTACAGGCAAGGTTGTATATAAATCAGGCAAGAAGACCGATGCTATCAAGGCTTCAGGCATTAGTGCCGCCGTATTCAAGGTGGCTAAGTAACCTGTGAACATGATTATTGCTAGCTTTATTAAATATCAGAATCCGCATGGATTTTAAGGAAGAATAAGAACGAATACGAAAAGATAATCCGAAACAGAAGCGTTGTCAGCTATCTGTTTCGGATTTTTTTGTATAGTTTCCTTACTCCTTTATCTCTTTCATGTTTGCAGGATTATAGGGAGTCAACTGCTGCATCTCCTGCTCTGTTGCTTCTGGCAAGGAAGGTATCTTGTTTCTGATGCAGAAATCGGTAATGGCGGCAGCTGATTCTTTGGGAGTAGAAGAATCCGGTTTGATGGATTGCTTCTTTTCTACATACTCCTTTTCCGTGATATATAGTTCGGTAATCACATGGATGAGTTGCTGCTGCTTGTCTTTCTTATGAGAGAAAAGATAGCTGTTGTCAGATTTCTGGAAGAGCAGGTCCTTGAAGGAATAGTAATCTTCAGGACTTATCTGATAGGTTTCCACCACATGGTCGTAGATATCTGTCTGGGTATAACCGAAAAGCTGGTGTGTCAGATTCTTGTAGGTAGGAAGCTGGTTGATTTCTATCTGACAAATATTCCGGCTGCTGTCCGTTTGAATACTGCCTATTGTCTGCTGATTGAGCAGGACGAGTTGGGAGCCCAGTGAATCTTTCAGCTGATATTTCTTTCGATATTGCTCAATAAGTGTCTTCTCTTCCGGCCAAGGTCGGAAGGTTCCTTTGTCGCTGACCATGAATGCTCGCTTTTTGTCTTCGGAAACGAGTCGGCTGTTGTGAAGATTTCTTTTGGAATAGGCATTGAGATCCGTCTTCCCATTCTTCAGGTTGATGTAATACTCCACGATGCCGTCGTTGAAGTATTTCATTACAGAGTCGTTGGTCTGGTAACTGCGATAATATCCCTTGAGTCTGATGAAGTGAGGACGGTTCCCTGTTACGTTCACATCCTCCAGTTTCTGTATTTTTGTGATATGTCCAGGCATCTTCTCTTCCTTGTTCTGTGCCATGAGACTGGTAGGGAGGAAGAGGAGAAGCACAAACAGATATTTCATATAATGATGATGTTTCATATTGATGATGCTTTAAAAAGAATACTTAATGATGTGCAAAAGTAAGAATAATCAGTTAGATGCGCAAAGAAAATCGGTTATTATCAGGTTAAAACCGTAAGTAAGTAAACGATTTCATACAATTATAATAAGGAATCGTGTGGTTATTGCTTTTCTTTTTGTATCTTTGCAGCCGTTTGGCAATTGTGAGTACCAAATCATACATAAAGGAAAAAAGAATATCTAATAATAAATAAAAAGTAATGACTACACTTACAATTTCTATTATTGTCGTTTTCGTGCTCGGCTATGCACTCATAGCTACCGAAAGCTTGACAAAGGTAAACAAGGCAGCAATTGCCCTGTTGATGTTGGTAGGTTGTTGGACCCTCTACATGATGGATCCAATGCAGTATCTCCAGTTGATGCACCCTGATTATACAGGCGGTGCTGCTGGAATGGTGGAGAAGGTGACCGGAATCATCCAGGAACATCTGGGCGATACCGCCACAACACTCTTCTTCCTGATGGGTGCAATGACCATCGTGGAAATCGTTGACCAGAACGGTGGATTCAACTGGGTTCGCAAGGTGATGAAGACCAAGTCGAAGCGTGCGCTCCTCTGGCGTATCGCTATCCTTACCTTCTTCCTCTCTGCCATCCTCGACAATCTGACCACCAGTATCGTGATGATCATGATTCTCCGAAAGCTCGTCACCGACCACAGGGATCGCATGGTTTATGCATCCCTCGTCATCATCGCAGCCAATTCGGGTGGTGCTTTCTCACCAATCGGCGACGTTACCACCATCATGCTCTGGAACAAGGGATTGATTACTGCTGGCGGCGTTATTGCCGAAATCTTCATTCCATCTGTAGTTTCCATGGTGATTCCAGCCCTCATCCTTCAGACCATGTTGAAGGGCGAACTCGTGATGCCTGAGGTTTCTGCCCAGCAGAATGCATCGGTCAGCGATTTCACCGAAGGTCAGCGCAAGGCAGTGTTCTGGTTGGGAGTAGGCGGTTTGATCTTCGTTCCTATCTTCAAGAGTATCACCCACTTGCCTCCATTCGTAGGAATCCTTCTGGTATTGGGCGTTCTCTGGACTGCTACCGAAGTTTTCTATCGCGGTTTGCATCGTGGAGCTGATGCCGAGGGCACTCAGAAGCGAGTAACCAAGTTGCTTTCTCGTGTTGATATGAGTACCATCCTCTTCTTCCTCGGTATCCTGATGGCAGTATCCTGCCTGGCTGAGATTGGCGTATTGACTGCTTTGGGTCAGGGCTTGAACGTCGTATTCGATGGCAACCACTACCTGGTTACTGGTATCATCGGTGTGCTTTCAAGTATTGTTGATAATGTGCCTCTGGTAGCCGGATGTATGGGAATGTATCCTGTGGCAGCCGCTGGTGATATGGCTGTGGATGGCGTCTTCTGGCAGTTGCTCGCCTACTGTGCCGGAGTAGGTGGTTCAATGCTGATTATCGGTAGTGCCGCTGGTGTGGTAGTAATGGGCTTGGAGAAGATTACCTTCGGCTGGTATATGAAGCATATCTCCTGGATTGCTTTCGTAGGTTACATCGTAGGTATCGTTTGCTACTGGTTCATCCGCACCTTCCTTTATGCTATCTAAAGGATAATAGTTTCCTCTTACGTGGAAAAGTTTTTTTGAGAAAAAAGTCTCAAAGTCTCATTTTCTATTGAAAATATTGACTTAAAGACTTGATAGATAATAAGATAAAGAGAATGAGACTTCTCGGTTTTGGTGCCGAGAAGTCTCATTAAAGTATCATAGAAGTATCATTATTTCACTTTTTCTTTACAAGATACTTCATTCCATCTGCAAATCTTTTATGTTTTAACTCACTCATATTCGCCAGTTTTCTGCCGAATCCCATCAAACTGTTCACCTTGAGCGATGAACCTATCTGCTTTTTCAGATAGTCGAAAATCTCGGCGGCAGTCAGATATTCACCCTCTTTCTCATTCTCAACCAACTCGAAATAGAGTTGGAAATACTGGTCTATCGGCTCAGCCACTTCAAACTGGCAGTTGTTCTTCATGATCAACTTCACCTGTTCCGCATCAAAATAACTCTTTTCGCCATTGTGCAGGGCGGTCAGCGCCTGGGCGAAAAGTTGCTGATAGTTCGGACGCACACTCACATCGATCGGTCCCGTCAGTTCCACGCCTATGAATCTTCGGTTGCCGGATGGATCGGAGAGAATATCCTTCATGTTGCTCGTGGCGATGAACGAGGCGAGACGAGGAAATTCCATGACATGACTGCCATACGGAGGCTTGTATTTCAGCGTAGGTAACTGGATGAGATTCTTCAGAAATCCCTGCTGCACCTGTGGCGAAATCTGGTTGAACTCATCAAGATTGATGACCATAAACTGCGCCATCGCCTGATAAACCTGACGTTTTTCTGACAGAATCAGATTATCGTTATATCCCCACTGCAGTTCCGGCGGTAACAGCCGGCGACAGAAAGTACTCTTGTTGTAACCCTGCTTGGAAATGAGAAGCGGAGCCACCGAGTTGCCATACTGGCGATGGGTAAAGCCGCGCCACTGGTCAACCATGCCCAGAAACCAGGTGTAGAACCAGTCTGCCCAGTAAGGATTGTTGGTAGGAACCGTACGAGCCAAGGCGCGGATATGGTCCTTCCCGTCCCATTTGTCGTAGCATTGGAAGAGATATTCATCTATCGGATTATAATTCTTGATATAATCAGACTCCAGAAAATTCCTGACATCCTTGATGCTCACCCGGATATCAGCGAGCTGCACCTCCAGCGTCATGCGCTTCTGCACTCTCGGATCTACGGGTTGGAAACCATACCAACCTTTCTCCTTCGGCATGTATTCCACGAATTTCATCACCGTGTTGTATCTGAAGTTATATTTACTTTTCAGCAGCTGCATCATGCTCATGATATTCTCGCGAACGCTGTTCTTGTCAACTTTCTTTTCTTCTTCCGAAGTACCGGAACCAGGAATCATCTGCTGATTATCTTCCGTGTTGAAAGCCTGGTTCTGAGGGTGCATGTTGCTGTCAATTTTCATCGCTACCGCCTTACTGTTGAAATAAGGTTTCGCATCGAGCGTCATCATAAAACTGTTGTGCATCGAAGGCTCAAAAGACAGGTTTGCGCCCGCTTCTATAGAAGGTTTCGGTCCGTCTGTGAGCACCGAAGCCTTGGCAATCGCCTGATATACAGGCAAAATCTGCTGGTAAGCAATGCGGTACAGTCGTTCGGCATCCGCCTCCTCAGCAGGCAGCAAGTCATCTTCATTGCTGAATTTCACCAATACGATAACCGACTTACCATCAGCACCTTCCAGCGCAGCAAAGGTAGAAGGCAGCATGGCAACCGAGCGCTTCACGCCCTCCACGCCGTCCACATCCGTAATGTTTCCGAATTCCAGCATCAGGATACCGTTGCACGCCTTCATCTTCAGGTTGTTGTTTTCGTCTTTGGCGAATTCAGCAGCGGGGTAGATATGCATCCATGTTGGCATATCCTTGTAATATTCGTAGCCGCTTTCCATATAGGTCACGTATTCGCGGAAATGGGTAACAGTAAGTCTGCTGTCATCTTTTGCGATACGTTGCAGCAACTTCTCCATCGTCTTGGTGCTGACGAGGAGCTGCTTCTTGTTGTTTGTATGAACGATTGTTACCTTCATTGAATATATTGATTAGAATGTTTGTTTGTTAACTATTAACTATAAACTGTTAACTATAAACTATAAAATCTTATCAGCGTTGCCCAAAGCTTGGTTGGTAAATTGGGCACTCGTTTCCCATTGTACGGGCAATGGCTGCCCGTCGCTTGTTCTCTAGTAGCCCGTCGCTTGTTCTCCGATAGCCCGTTACGTGTTCTCTGTGGGACCGCTTAAATGACATGGCTGGAACATCTGGAGGGTAGAGAAAAAGATTAGCTTTTAGTGAAATCAATCTCTTCTGAGAAATGGTCGAATTCAACATCTTTATATCCGTATCTGGCGAAGAGCTGTTTGATATATGTCTGTTGTTCCGGCAGGAGTTTCAGTTGTCCCAGTTTGTAACGGTAGTATTGTCCTTTGCTGCCGAGGTAGTCTCTCATTTCGGCGCGCAGAGCAGGAGCGTCTTTCACTTTCATTTCTGCAAAGAGTTTGTCGAATCCCCATGCCATTTTCACGACACGCAGCGGAGCGAAGTACTTGCAATTCCCGTTTTTCAGGGCATTTGGGAAAATGGCATCCCCTCTATCAGTCTTCTCGTTTTTGTAGAGACCAGATAGATAGTGGATACATTTGTTTTTCATCGGACATGGTTCGGTGAAACAGTAGGTGATGTTGCTAGGTACGTTTCCGTACTCAAAAGCCTTTTTCAGTAATTCCTTTTCATCCATGTTTCTTAAGTATTAAGAATAAAACATTCTGTTTTACTAAACGCAAAAACATCCTGTTTATTGCCTTGCAAATGCTATTATTATCACTTCATAAAGCATTTTTTTTCGATGCAAGCAAGAAATCATGATACTTCTCGCTAATTTATGATACTTTGATGATACTTCTCCCTTCATTTTCAGAGAAGTCTCATTCGCGATAAAGTTCTGTGTATTAAAGATATAAGTCTTATTTTATGCCTAAAAATGAGACTTTGATACTTTTTCGAGAAAAAACTTTTTTGCGTGAGCGTATCAATCTTTCTTTTGTTTTACAATTTTCTGCTGAAAGAGTAGTTACCATAATAGCTTTCTATATTAAATAAGATAAAAAAATAAGCGATGATTTGGTTGTATCGTAAGTCTTTTGTATCTTTGAGGGCAAAACAATTAACAGGAAAAGTCCATGCAATATCCTTTGATATCAGAATATGTTAGAGCCATACAAGATGCTGGTAACAATCTTGATGAGTTGGCTCATTTGGTACCAGTGCAAGATGATCATGGTGAACCATATCGTAGCAGTGGTGCCTTTGCCGTCGTGTTCAAAATGAAAGATGAACAGACAGGGAAATGCTATGCCTTAAAGTGCTTTACTGAAGAACAAGAAGGTAGAGCAGAGGCTTATCGGCAAATTGCTGATGAGTTGGAATTTGCGAATTCCTCTTATATTACTTCTGTAAAGTACTTAGACAAAGAAATCTTCGTAGATAGCAGTTGTGAGGAAGACGAATTTCCTGTTCTTCTGATGGATTGGATTGATGGTGAAACAATGGAGAATTACATTGCAGAGAACTATCAAGACAATTATGCCATGGCTATGCTTTGTTACCGCTTCTGTAAGATGGCAGCATGGCTTCGCTCTCAGCCTTTTGCTCATGGAGATATTAAGCCAGACAACATCATGGTTCGTCCTGATGGAAATCTGACATTGGTAGATTATGATGGGATGTTTGTTCCTGCCATGAAGGGACAGAAGTCTCCAACAATTGGTACAAAGGACTTTTCTCATCCTTTGAGAACCGTCGGTGATTTTGACGAAACCATTGATGACTTTGCTTTGGCAAGTATCGCTTTATCGTTAAAGGCAATTTCTTTGAATCCTTATTTGTTAGATGAATATGGTGCAGCAGATAGATTACTCTTTTCTGCTGAGGATTATCGTGATTTGAGTAATAGTAATGTGTTTGTATCCTTGAGTGAATTACTGGGTGATACGGATTTGCGATTATTGTATTCTTTGTTTAATATTGCATTTGTAAAGGAAAATCTATCTTTCGTATCTTTTCGTATGTTTAATATTGCTCTACCTGATAATTGTTGGCAAGAGAAAAATCGTTTTGATGATTTAAAACAGGTTTTTATTGATGAATTTGGTGTTAAGTATGGTAGAAATGGGCTAATTTTGATACGTGCTCCGAAAGATATTTCTGGTACATACAGAATAAGAAAAGAATGCAGATTCATTAATACTAAAGCATTTAAGGGGTGCTCTAATTTAGAAAAATTGATTTTGCCTCATTCCTTAAAAACGATAGGGGTAATGGCTTTTGTTAGATGTGAAAAATTGAAAGAAATTAAATTGCCAAAGTTTGTGCAAAAAGTTGATGGCGCTTTTATGTATTGGAATGGTAAATTGGTTAATGAATCTGATTATTTTATATACAAAGATGAGATTTTGTATAATTCTAGTATGACGAGATTAATAGCTTACAGGAAAATGGAAAAGCAGTATAATAAGTTTGTGGCATTTAATAGAAATACTTCACAGATGACAGAAGCTATTGAATGGACAGGAGAACATTCTTATGATGTTCCTGTTGGAATTGTTGAAATTGCGTGTGGTGCATTTGCAGGCAAGCATTCTTTGTTTTCTGTTTCTTTGCCAACTTCAGTCTGTCGCATTGAAAATGCCGCTTTTGTATGTTGTGAAAATCTCGGTTTTATCAATATTCCATCAACAGTTTCTTATATAGGAAAGTTTGCCTTTGGTAAAACTATTTTAAAGGATCAAATAAAACTAGAAATAATAAAACGTTTTGGAAAGGAGGTATTTGAATGATTGTAATTGATTCTAAACGAAAAAAGCGGGAGAATATCTTGAAGAAATATCCCGATGCAATAATTGCGGATGTAACGAGTCATGCTGAAGATGACTTGATAAAGTTGAGCCCATTCTATCCACATGGTGGCATACCTGTGCCATTTAGCGAGGGTGTTACAGCTACATGTGTTGAGGCTGTGTGGCAAGGGCTAAAGGTATTTGAATCGGCTGATGTAGATATGAAAATGTTTAAGAATGAGTCGATGAAGAATATCAAGAGGACAGTTCGCAAGTTTGGAAAGCCTCTTGGACATCGCAAAGGAGTAAACGGAACAGAACTGCTCGGATATATTGAGGCTCGAAAGCTGATTTATATTCCTACTTACAAGTGGGTTCTTGAACATAAGGTTCAAAGTATTATCGAAAGATTACGCGAGGCTAGCCAGACTAAGACCATCGTACTCTTGGATTATAATACAAATTGTGATGTGGATGACCCGAAAAAGCCTCTTTCGCATGCTTTTCTAATCAAGGCATACGTAGAAGGTCTATATCCTTTTGGTGATAAAAAGTGGAAACCACAGACAATAGAACCAAAGCAACTATCGTTATTCTAACATACATATATTATTGGAGGACAAAAACAATGAACAGAAGAAGTAACTGGGAGGATTTTAAGAATATCCTCGAACAAAATCATATCACCAAGCTCTATCACTTTACAGACCGTGATAACTTGGAGAATATTATCAAGAATGGAGGACTCTATTCTTGGAAGGATTGTGAGGAACGTGGTATCAATATTCCTAAACCAGGAGGTGGAGGACCAGGTTCTCCATCCTGGTTGTTGGATAAGCGTGATAATCTGGAACATTATGTTCGTGTCAGCTTTACCATGAACCATCCAATGATGTATGTGGCAATGAATGAGGATAGAATTTCTAACCCTGTCATTCTGGAGATAGATCCTGAGGTGATTTATGATGAGGATACCAAGTATGCAGACAGGAATGCTGTGCGAAATGGTGCTCATGTGGGTGGAAGTCTGGAGGATTTCAAGAAAATTCACTTCCAAACGGTCAAGGCTCGCAATCACTTCGATTTCGATTTGGATGAGCAGCCTTTCTATCAAGCAGAGATTTTGGTAAAGAATAGTATTCCTCTGAAGTATATCAAGAACATCGGCAACTTTGGCATTCCAATTCCAAGCCAACCACAGATGTTACAAAGCAAGAATGCATATACGGCTCGTGTTGACCGTGAACATCCTACAGCATTCATCTTCCTGGTGGACCAAAGTGTTTCTATGCGCAGAATTACCACCTTCAATGGTGAGGATATGACTTTATCTGAGGCTGTTGCCCGTATTGTAAATGCCCAAATCAACGAGTTGGTGGAGCGATGTGTGAAGAATAATGAGACTCGTCATTACTTTGATATTGCCATGATAGGTTATGGCACTGAGGCTTATAGTGCCTGGAATGGCAATCTTGAAGGACGAGACTTTGTTACTCCAGAAGAGATTCGTGATAATCCTTATCAAAAGAAAATGGTGAAGGAAGAGGTGCGTACCCGTAAGGGTATAACCATCAAAGAAGTAGAGAAGAAACAATGGATGGTAGCTCGCCATGATGGTAGTTGGACACACATGGATAAAGCTTTCAAACGTGCAGAAGGTTTGCTCGAAAGCTGGATGAAAGACCATCACGACAAGGATTGTTATCCTCCTACAATTATCAATATCACAGATGGTGAGTATAATGGCACCTCACATGATGAAATGCAACAACTTGCTAATCAGTTGAAGTCGATGTTTACCAATGATGGTAATGTATTATTCTTCAATATTCACGTTGTGCCAGGACATGCAGAATCGGTCGTATTCCCTGCAACTGTAGATGAATTGAACGGAAATGGATATGGTGAGAAACTTTATAATATGTCGAGTCTCTTGCCACTAAATTATAATGAGCAGATTCGTGCCATCTTTGGTGATAAGCAAACGGACATCCGTTATCATGCCATGGGTGTGAATACCGGTATGGAGCGATTGGTCAAGATGATGAAGATTGGTACGTTGTCGAGTATGCTCGTTAATCAAAACCTATAATATATATGAATAGAGGCGTAAGCATAGCAAAATGGAATGACCATGTAGCAAACGAAGATTCCTTCTTCTCATCTGATACCTGCATAGCGGTATCGGATGGGGCAGGAGGCTGTGGCTTGTTTGCTGATGAATGGTCGCAATATCTCATAGAGCAGTTACCAAAGAATAAACCTATCACGTCTTTTACAGAACTTGACGAATGGGTGGATAGCATCTGGGAATCATTTTATAATGAGCATGAGGAAAAGGCAAAGCAAGGGGATGGCATTCTTCTGAATAAGTTCTATAACGAAGGTTCGTGCGCTACTATTGCTGCAGCATGGATAACAGGGGATAAGCAATGTAAATGGATGGCATACGGCGATAGTGTTGTTTTTCATTATAGTTTTCAAACAGGTGTCTTAGAACACAGTTTTACGAAATTGGCAGATTTCAGTAATCCGCCAAGATTGGTTAGTTGCAAAGACCCGTTGGAAGAAGAAGGCTTTAGAAATGGTGAATTTGTATTAGATGATTCGTCTATAGTCTTTGTTGCCAGCGATGCTTTATCTCATTATATTTTAATGATGTATGAGTTAGCTCATTGTAAGGAATTTGGCGAAGAACTTGCAGAGGAATATCTAAAGCAGTCAGGTAATTCTCAATTACTAAAAACGGCAGAAACAATAAAGTTTGATTTTGGAACGGATGTACTTCAGTCTTTGTTAGATGCAACTTTATCAAGCAGCCAATTTGAACTATATTTGAAAGAACTGAATTCGAAAGGAATCTTAGATATGGATGATTTTACGCTGGTTTATTTCAAAGGCTAACGTCAATCTTCTTTATGCCCCTATTTGTTGTCATTAAAATTTGTAGAAGCAGATAAAATTACAGTACACAATATGCAGTATCCATTGATATCAGAATATGTAAAAGCCATTCAAGATGCTGGTGATAATCTTAATAAATTGGCTTACCTGACTCCCGTACTAGATGATCACGGAGAGCCATTTCGTAGTAGTGGTGCTTTTGCCGTGGTGTTTAAGATGCAGGACAAGAGTACCGGGAAATATTATGCCCTCAAGTGTTTTACGGAAGAACAGGAAGGGCGAGCTGATGCCTATCGTCAGATTGCGGATGAATTGGATATGGTTGATTCTCCATATATAACTTCTGTAAAGTATATGGAGAAGGAACTCTTCGTGGACTGTCAATGCGAGGAGGATGAATTTCCTGTATTGTTGATGGATTGGGTAGAAGGGGAGACGATGGAAGCTTACATCACAGCAAACTATCACAATCAATCTGCCATGTCATTGCTTTGTTATCGCTTTGGCAAAATGGCAGCTTGGCTCCGTACTCAATCTTTTGCTCATGGCGATATCAAGCCAGACAATATCATTGTCCGTCCCGATGGTTCTCTTGCGTTAGTGGATTATGATGGAATGTTTGTGCCTGCGATGAAAGGCTGCAAATCTCCAACTATCGGTACCAAGGATTTCTGTCATCCATTGCGTACTGTGGATGATTTCGATGAAACAATAGATGATTTTTCTTTGGCAAGTATCGCCTTGTCATTGAAAGCAATATCTATGAATTCTACTTTGTTAGATACCTATGGTGCATCAGACAGGCTTCTCTTCTCAGAAAATGATTATCGCAATCCTTCAAATAGCAAGGTAATATCTGCCCTGCAGGAATTGATGTGTGATAAAGACTTCTGTACACTTTACTCTCTTTTCATGCTTGCTTTGGCAAGAAAGGAACTTTCTACATGTTCTTTCAGGTTGTTTATTGGCGAAAAGCCTATCCTTCCTCAAACAATTGAAGACATATCAACCAAAGCTACAGAGGAAGAGTTGAAGGAGGCTTTTGTTGATGAATGGGGTGTGAAATATAGCAAAGATGGAAGAAAATTATTGAAAGCCCCCCAAGAACAAAAAGGATGTTATTCTGTCAAAGAGGGTACACGGATAATATGTGATCATGCATTTTCAATGTGCAGTTCTTTGACTAGCATAGTAATTTCGAATAGTGTGGTTAGTATTGGGGATGGTGCTTTTTTTAAATGCACATCTTTGAGTAGTATTGTTATCCCTGATAGTGTGACTAGCATTGGAAATGGGGCATTCTCGTATTGCGAAACATTAATAAATATCGTGATTCCCACAAATGTAACGAACTTAAAAGGAAATCCATTTTATGGTTGGAATGGTAGGCTAGAATGTTTATCATTAAACTTTATTTACGAGCATGGTGTATTATTCAATAAGGATAAAAGCGAGATTATATCGTTTAGAAATCAAAAACAGGAATCGTATACCATTCCTACTGGCGTGATGAATGTTAGATTTGGTGCATTCCTTTATTGTAACTCTTTGACTGATATTATTATCCCAAATAGTATGATAAGTATAGGTATTGCTGCTTTTGCAGGTTGTGGCTCCTTGAATAGCATAGAAATCCCTGATGGTGTAATTAGTATTGGAAACTTAGCATTCTATAATTGCTCTTCATTAACAAAAATTGTTATTTCAAATAGTGTAAAAAGTATTGGAAATGAGGCATTTAGTAATTGTTTTTCCTTGTCAAGTATTGTCATCCCTAATAGTGTAAGGAGTATAGAAGAAGGAGCTTTCGCAGGATGTAGTAATTTACCATACAATCTTAAACAAGAATTAATATCTCGTTTTGGTGATGAACTGTTTCGGTCACAATTACCTTAAAGAGTTAGTACAACTAACCAGAGAAAAGTAGAGGGATAACTGATGAGGAAGAGGGAGCAAGTTCAATCGTTTGTCTGTTAATATGTATTCATTATATTATCATCTGTTTAAAAGTTATGGAAAAGAAAACAATATTATCTGTGAATCAGTACACTAAGGTACTTGTACCGGCATCTTCCTATAAATTGGAAGAAGACCCAAGATTACTCATACCATTTACAAGTGGTGATAAAATTGGTTTTGTTGATAAAAATGGTATCATCATCGTTGAGCCACAATATGATATGTATTATGGTGACTGCTATAGTCAAGAAGACAAAATCAGAGTCGCAGTTGAGGATATTTATGGTTTTGTCAGAAGTGGTGGTAATGTAGCATGTTATAGACGTCTCTTGTATGGACTTATAAATTCTAAAGGAGAGGTCGTTTTAGAACCATCCTTTCGCCATCTGATACCTGCAATAGGAAATAAGGAGCTATATACAGTACAGAATAAAGAATCCCAATACGGGGTGTTACGTATAGATGGTTCTGTTGTTATTCCGTTTGGTAAATACAATTGGATTGATGGATTTGACAATGGAATTGCAAGAGTAAAAATAGAAGGCGTAACAAATGGAATAAACGAAAGCAAATGGGGACTTATTGACGAGAAAGGTGAGGTAGTCTTACCTGTAGAGTATGATACAATATGGACGTTCTATGGCAAGGAACGCAACTCTAATAATGTCGTAAAAGGAGGCTTTTCGCAAAATATGGATTTCTCGAGTATCTTGGGGCGAGATAAAGCCAATGAAAAGAAAAGTGACTCATACAAGAGCGAATACGAAGGACATGAACAAGATGATTCAATTATATAAGAATGAGTTATGGGAAATATTATAGATAAAATTAAAGAAATAATATATGAGCAAGTCATAGGAGATGCCTTTGAATTGGAGGAGAAAGAGGATATATCTATGTAAATCTCATACTGCTGGATAGAATCCTATAATGTAGCCACTCCTCCTTAAAAAACATATAAAAAATCGAAATCTCTTGTGGGGGACGTGCTTTTTGTTTATCTTTGCACCAATAGATAGCATTCGGACATTTGAAGGCAAACTTTCATAGTGCTCGTTCGCATGTGTTAAAGCTAAAAGGAATTTACAATTATGATGTTACTAAAGAAAATAACGGATTCATGCAGTGCGCTTTTACGTAAAATGGGAAAGCACAAGACTAAAAGGGCAGAGTTGCCTTTTCCTACAACTGGTATCATAGGAGCAATCGCTGGCGATTGCTTCGGGGCTGCGTATGAATTTCATCCAGTGAAGCATGGGGACTTCGATATATACAAAGAGCCTCGTTTTACGGATGATACGGTTATGACCTTGGCTGTTGCAAAATGGCTGACGATTGATCCTGAACATACTCATGAGAAACTCGTGGAGTGTATGAAAGAACTGGGACGGAAGTATATGTTTGTTGGCTATGGGAAGAAGTTCTTGCGGTGGATTATTAGTAGAAAAACGGAACCGTATAACAGCTATGGCAACGGTTCTGCCATGCGAGTAAGTCCATGTGGCTTTTATGCCAAGACATTGGATGAGGCTTTACAGCTTGCTAAGATTTCTGCAGAGGTGACTCATAACCATCCTGAAGGGATAAAGGGGGCGCAGGCTATAGCTGTTTGTATCTTCCTGGCTCGTCAAGGAAAAGACAAGAAGCAAATATGCGATTACGTTGAGGCTCATTTTGAAGGGTACAATCTTCATCGTACTCTTGCAGAAATACGTCCCGATTATGGATTTAAGGTTAGTTGTCAGTCGAGTGTTCCTGAATCTATCATCTCATATCTCGAAGCAGATAGTTATACTTCTGTTATCCGTAATGCCATCTCTCTTGGCGGTGATGCAGATACTATGGCGTGTATGGCTGGAGGAATAGCTGTTGCTACAAGAGGGATGGAAATGCCAAAAGAACTGGCTTGTTGTGTATATAATAATGTGCTTGATGATAATCTTCGTCAGATTCTTAATGAGTTTAATTTGTATCTGAAGGAGCATGAAAGGGAATAAGTGTTGTCGATAAAAAATGTGGAGTTGTGTAATCGGTACAGTACTATTGCCAGATATGGATGACTTTACGATTTGTTGGTTGTATGAATAGAAAAAATGGAAAATGAAACTATAAAAGAAAGGTTCCTCGGCACAATCTTCGGACAAGCTGTAGGAGATGCTTTGGGACTGAGCACGGAGTTTATGTCCAAGCAAGAGGTGGATCGTTTCTATCCTAATGGGATAGAGGACTATTCACAAATCGTGCAGGATGATCATCGTCGTCATTGGCAAAGAGGCGATTGGACTGATGATACCGACATGATGCTATGCATCTTAGATTCCTTTGTGGCTTGTCAAAAGGTAGATATTCTTGATATTGCCAGAAGATTTAAGGAATGGATGATGAATGGAGGCATGGGAATTGGCCGGCATACATATAATGTAATGGCTCTTGGTGACTATACTTCGAATCCACAGAAGGCTGCAGAGATTATCTGGAAGATGGGAAAGAAAAAAGCTGCAGCTAATGGGGCTGTTATGAGAACTTCTGTGGTAGGACTTCTGAAGGAAAATGTGACTAGTAATGCAGAGAATATCTGTAAGCTAACTCATTTTGATCCTCGCTGTGTGGGCTCTTGCGTTATCGTTTCTTCTATCATACATGCTCTTGTCTTTGAAGACAGGATATTGGATTATGAAGAGGTGATTGGCATAGCCAAACAATATGATGAACGAATCGTTCCATTTGTTGACTTGGCATATTATGAAGGTCTGGATTCTTTGTGCCTGGATGATGAAAAGAGTATGGGATATACGCTCAGAACTTTAGGGGCTGCCCTATGGGCTTATTGGCATGCAACCTCGTATAAGGAGGGTATCCTGAAGATTGTTTTATCAGGAGGAGATGCGGATACCAATGCAGCAGTAGCAGGGGCTATCCTGGGTGCTAAATTTGGAATATGCCATATTCCTGACGAATGGAAGAATGGTCTTCTCTATGCTTCTATGCTCCATGACAAGGTGCAGAATTTCTACGCAATGTATCGCTAAAAGAAAGGATTCGATAATGAATGTGATGCAATTGAATACTGATATTTATAATAGCTTGGGCGTACTTTCTAATGACGAGAGCTATTTGGAAGAAGCCCTTGCTAGTATCAATCAGGCCTTTACGGAATTGAAGCTTCATCGCGAAGGAAAAATGGATTTTATTCCTGCGGAGGATTTGCTTAATGAGTTATAGGATAGAGGTTGCACCTGAGTTTGCCCGTAGATTGAAGAATTTAAGTAAGCGCAGTCTGCATTAGAGCATAATAACGCAGAATCCTGCCGACATTACTGCCAGCAGGACTCACTTTCAAAAACCGAACCTAAAAGTCTACCTTGTAATTTCTATCTATGCAATATCTATTGTAACCTGAATAAGTCTAATTACCTTTAAAAACTAAATCCTATTATATGAATAACGCTGCAAAATGAACTGTTTTTTTATCTTTTACTCGGCAGTTGTCTGCTGCTCTGTAGCCTGCTGCTGGGTTGTTTCTTCTATAGGGAGTGCTGAGTAGTTACATAGCTCGTAATTATTGTTAATAATAAGAAAAACGCTTGCTTTCTGAAATATTATCTGTATCTTTGTACCTGAATTATTAAGAGTAAGATTATGGCTTCAAAGAGATATCCTTTGGGAATACAAACGTTCTCCG
>ENA-UAEF01000035-UAEF01000035.1-human-gut-metagenome-genome-assembly--contig:-NODE-35-length-35323-cov-7.946042_pt1 | contig 35323 bp, 40 predicted proteins | sample MGYA00244282_ERZ654277 | MGnify/ENA primary metagenome ERZ654277 (study PRJEB26926, sample SAMN06164999) | human gut metagenome | biome: ENVO:00009003; feature: ENVO:2100002; material: ENVO:00002003...
ACACCGCCACTTGCCCGACTGTCAGAAAGCAGATCGGCAAGACAACCTATATCGTGCGTGTGCATTTCAGCCAGACCGCCAAGGAGACGATGGAGGACAAAATCAAGCGTATGCTTCGTGAAGAAGTCCGCAAAATGTGACTTCTTCTTGAATTTGATGAAAAAGTCCTTGACTTTTCGTCTCTGGAAAGACGGCCAAGTCCATTCTGGTAAGCTGTGGTGCAAGACTGGCACCGTTTGATATCAAGGAACTCAGAGACCTGACAGCTTATGATGAACTGGAGCTTGATACTCTGGGAGATGAGAAGACAGCACTGTTCCTGATCATGTCAGATACAGATGGAACCTTTAACTTCCTGATTTCCATGATCTATACACAGATGTTCAATCTTCTGTGTGAGAAAGCGGATGATGTGTATGGTGGAAGATTACCGGTACATGTAAGATGTCTGATCGACGAGGCGGCGAATATCGGCCAGATACCGAACCTGGAGAAGCTGGTTGCAACAATCCGAAGCCGAGAAATATCAGCATGCCTGGTATTACAGGCCAAGTCGCAGCTGAAAGCGATTTATAAGGATAACGCTGATACGATCATCGGCAACATGGATTCACAGATTTTTCTTGGTGGTACGGAACAGACCACTTTGAAGGATCTGAATGCGATTCTGGGAAAAGAGACAATCGATATGTATAATACAGGCCAGTCTAAAGGATCCCAGGAAAGCTACAACATGAATTACCAGAAACTTGGTAAGGATCTTATGACAATGGATGAACTGGCGGTCATGGACGGCTCAAAATGTATTGTGCAGGTCCGTGGTGTAAGACCTTTCTTATCCGATAAATATGATCTGACGCAGCATCCGAATTACAAGCTGACAGCAGATTATGATAAGAGGAATTACTTTGATGTAGTAAAATTCCTCAGCCACAACTTAATACTGAAAGCAGATGACGAATACCAGGTCATCGATGTAACCGAGTAAAGAGCTCTTTCCATCCGGCGATAAAGGCCGGGAGGCAGGAGCTTTTACTATATTCCCGAATAGGAAATAAAAGAATTTCCAGATGGGGAGCAAATATGCGCGCATAGCCGGGATCACTGCAGGGAGACCGGCAGTAACTATAAACCGCCCTTTGGTCAGGGCAGAAGGAAAAAGTATATCACACATAAATCATTTAATGGAGGAATTTGAATTATGGCATTTTTTACAAGCGCAGTAGGAACCTTACAGACACTTGTTATCGCTCTTGGAGCCGGACTTGGAATCTGGGGAGCGATTAACCTTATGGAAGGCTACGGAAACGATAATCCCGGAGCGAAGTCACAGGGAATGAAGCAGCTTATGGCAGGCGGTGGTGTAGCCCTTATTGGAACTACACTTGTACCATTACTTTCCGGCTTATTCTAAATCAGGTTTGGATCATGGGGCAGGGAAAATCCCTGTCCAGGAGGAAAGGAGGAAATAATTGAACAGCATAATTCAGCAGATTACTGACTGGCTGAAGGGCATTCTTGTATCGGGAATCATGGACAACCTCACCAATACGTTTTCCTCTGTGAATGACCAGGTGGGACAGATCGCAACGGAAGTAGGAAAGACACCGAGTAATTTCATGCCGGCAGTCTTTAATATGGTCAGGAACCTGTCGGAATCCGTGATCATGCCGGTTGCCGGAATACTGCTCACATTCATTGCGTGTTATGAGCTGATACAGCTGATCATCAGTTATAACAATCTGGCAAGTTTTGAGACATGGTTCATCTGGAAATGGATCTTTAAGACTTTCGTGGCAGTGGAACTGATCACACACACATTTGATATCACAATGGCGGTATTTGATGTGTCGCAGAGTGTGGTGCGGCAGGCAGGAGGCATTATACAGGGAAGCACGGCAGTAGATGCCAGTACGCTGGCAACCATGCAGTCCACACTGGAGGCTATGGAGCTGGGACCGCTTTTTGCAATATTCCTACAGTCATTTATCGTGCAGTTTCTCATGTACGTACTTTCGGCAGTCATCTTTGTGATTATCAACGGACGTATGGTGGAGATCTATCTGATGGTCAGTCTGGCACCGCTCCCATTTGCAACCTTTGGAAACAGGGAACAGAGCATGATGGGCCAGAACTATATGAGAAGTCTGTTTGCACTGGGATTTCAGGGATTTTTGATCATGGTATGTGTGGGAATCTATGCAGTCCTGATCCAGTCAGTAGCATTCAGCACAGATATCATTGCTTCGTTATGGAAGGTTATGGGCTTTACGATCCTGCTGGCATTTACCTTATTTAAGACCGGAGCAGTAGCACACAGTATATTCCATGCACATTAAGGAGGCAGAGTATGGCAGCATCTTATATCAGTGTTCCAAGGGACCTGACAAAAGTAAAAAGCAAGGTGATGTTCAATCTGACAAAAAGGCAGCTGATCTGTTTTGGCATGGCGGTACTGATCGGAGTACCGTCATTTTTTCTGATGAAGACAGTAATGAAGACTAATACAGCAGTCATGGGAATGATGGTCATTATGATGCCATTCTTTTTCCTTGCCATGTATGAGAAAAACGGACAGCCGCTGGAAGTCATTTTGAACCATATGATACAGGCAATTTTCAAAAGGCCGAAGATCCGCCCATATAAGACGGATAACTATTACGCAGCACTTCTGCGTCAGGCAGAGGCAGAAAAGGAGGTAGAAAAGATTGTTAGACTTTCTCAAAAAGAAAAATCAGGAGAGCAGGAAGTTCACAATGCCGGAAGGATTAAGCAGGGCAGACCAGATGGCAGTAAGGCAGATCGTAAAAAACGCCCGGAAAAATGATGGCATACCGAAGACGGCACAGCAGAGCATTCCTTTTGACAGGATGTTTCCGGATGGTATCTGCCGTGTAGGGCTTGATTATTATACAAAGACAGTCCAGTTTCAGGATATCAATTACCAGCTGGCACAGCAGGAAGACAAGACGGAGATCTTTGAGGAATGGTGCGCATTCTTAAATTTCTTTGACAGTTCCGTAAAGTTTCAGCTTTCATTTGAGAATATGGCAACGGATGTATCGGATTTTGAGAAGAGCATCAAGATTTCCCATAAAAATGACGGATTCGATGATGTCAGGGATGAGTATTCGGAAGTGCTCCTTCACCAGATGGAAGCGGGAAATAATGGTCTTACGAAGACTAAATATCTTACTTTCGGGATTCATGCGGAGTCCATGAAGACAGCAAAGCCGAGACTTACGCATATCGAAACGGATATCCTCAATAACTTCAAGAGGCTGGGAGTACAGGCGAGGAGCTTAAACGGCAGTGAAAGGCTGGAACTGATGCACAGACAGTTTCATATGGGGGATGATGCGAAGTTCCGTTTCGACTGGAAGTACCTGACAGGATCAGGACTTTCGGTTAAGGATTTTATTGCACCGAGCAGCTTTGCATTTCCTACCGGAAGATATTTTCAGATTGGAGAGATGTATGGATGCATGAGCTTTTTATCCATTGATGCATCGGATATCAGCGACAGGCTTCTGGCAGATTTCCTTTCCATGGAATCAAGCCAGATCGTTACCATGCATATCCAGTCCGTAGATCAGAATGAGGCGATCAAGACCATCAAGCATACGATCACAGAGCTTGACCGTTCCAAGATCGAGGAACAGAAAAAGGCAGTAAGAGCCGGCTATGACATGGATATCATCCCATCGGATCTTGCAACTTATGGCAAGGATGCAAAGGCACTATTAAAAGAATTGCAGTCCCAGAATGAAAGAATGTTTCTTCTGACGTTTCTGGTCATGAATACAGGAAGGACGAAGCAGGAGCTGGAAAACAATGTGTTCCAGGCGGCTTCCATTGCACAGAAACATAACTGCAATATGATCAGGCTGGATTACCAGCAGGAGCAGGGCCTTATGAGCACACTGCCACTGGCAAATAACCTGATCGAGATTCAGAGGGGAATGACCACATCCAGTACGGCTATTTTTGTGCCATTCACCACTCAGGAGCTTTTCCAGAGAGGGGATGAGGCATTGTATTATGGTCTGAATGCGCTTTCCAACAATATGATCATGGTGGACAGAAAGAAACTGAAAAATCCGAATGCACTGATCCTTGGTACACCGGGATCCGGCAAGTCATTTTCTGCAAAGAGAGAGATTGCCAACAGTTTTCTGGTTACGGATGATGACATTATCATCTCGGATCCGGAGTCAGAGTATTCTCCGCTGGTTGCAAGGTTCGGTGGTCAGGTTATCAGGATCAGTCCGACATCCGACCAGTACATCAACCCTATGGACATCAATATGAACTATTCGGATGACGACAATCCGATTGCACTGAAAGCAGATTTTATCTTGTCCTTATGTGAGCTGATCGTCGGGAATAAGGATGGTCTGCGTCCGGTAGAAAAGACGGTCATTGACCGCTGTATCAGGCAGATCTATCAAAAATATTTTGAAAATCCGGGTCCGGAGAATATGCCGATCCTTGGAGATCTGTATGAGGCACTACTTTCCCAGGAGGAACCGGAGGCAAAGCATGTGGCAACCGCCCTTGAAATCTATGTGTCAGGTTCCCTGAATGTATTCAACCACAGAACCAATGTGGAGCTTACGAACCGCCTTGTATGTTATGACATCAAGGATCTTGGAAAACAGCTGAAAAAGATTGGAATGCTCGTGGTACAGGATCAGGTATGGGGACGAGTAACGGAGAACCGTATCCAGGGAAAATCTACCAGATACTATATGGATGAGATGCACCTTCTTCTTCGTGAAGACCAGACGGCAGCCTATACGGTTGAAATATGGAAGCGTTTCAGAAAATGGGGAGGAATCCCGACCGGCATCACCCAGAATGTAAAGGACCTTCTTGCTTCCAAGGAAGTGGAGAATATCTTTGAAAACTCTGATTTCATCTATATGCTCAACCAGGCAGTAGGTGACAGACAGATCCTTGCTAAGCAGTTAAATATCAGCCCTCACCAGCTTTCGTATGTAACACATTCGGGAGAAGGCGAAGGGCTTTTATTCTATGGAAATGTGATCCTTCCATTCGTGGACAGATTCCCGGCAAATACGGAACTTTACCGTATCATGACAACCAGACTGTCCGAAGTGGCTGATGCAAAGAAGGAACAGTCAGCGTAGAGGCTGTTTCTTCGGAAAGGATAGAGCATGAATGAAGAAAAATATACAAGGAATTCTGCTAAGAAGTCCACCCGGAAGAAAAAAGTGAATCCGGATATCCATGCAGGGAAAAGCCACGGCAAAAAGCTGAAAAATGATTCATCGGCAGCCAGGAGTTACCGTGATAAGATCCGGTATGGGAAAAAGGATAATTCGCTTTCAGTCAGCGAAGCAAAAGAACTTCGCAGCATGAAGAAGCAGGGGAGAAGGAGGATATATAAAAATCAGGCCGTTGCAGCCACGGTAAGAAAAACCACGATTAAAAATGAGGACGACAACAGTGGAACAGACAGCCTGAATGCCGGACTGGCAGCAGTGGAAGCAGGCATTGGAAAAGTACGGGAACATGGACAGGCAAGGAAATATTCTTCCAAAATCCATAACCGCAGTGACCATCTGGATGCCGTGCAGGGAGCAAAAGGAGCAAAAGAAGCCGGAGAGGCGGGAGAAAGCACCATGTCAGCTACCGTGAAGAAAACACGCAAAAAGCTGATGCAGAGGGAATTTGCTGAGGCGGCAGCAAAGAAGCAGGCAAAGGAAGCTGCAAACGGGGCAGGAAAGATCAGCAAAAAGCTGACGGATCAGGCGGAGGACCTGATGGGAAGGCTTGCAGAGATGCTGAAAGAATTCTGTGAAGACCATCCGATCGGCATGATCATAGCGGTGGCAATTCTGATCGTTGTTCTTGTAATATCAGGAGCACTGACATCCTGTTCTGCTCTTGGAAGCGGCATAAACAGTGGAACTGTGGCAACTTCATTTACCGCTGAGGATGATGATATCAGGCAGGTGGAAGCAGATTATGTGGCACTGGAGACGGCACTGCAGAATAAAGTGGACAGCATTGAGACAGATCATCCGGGATATGACGAATACAATTATTCGCTTTCAGAGATATCCCATAATCCTTTTGAACTGGCGGCACTGCTGACGGTTCTGTATGAGAACTATACACCGTCAGAGGTTCAGTCAAAATTACAGACCATCTTTGATTATCAGTATACGCTGACATCAACGGAAGTTGTGGAGATCAGAACCAGGACAGAGACCAGATGGCATTATGTGACACATTACCGGGATGAGGAAAGAACCGGATACCGCCTGGTAAACGGACGTCTTGAATCCTATACCTATACCGTGTCAGTTCCATATGAGGTATATGAATCCTATGAGGTTGAAGTGGAGTATGAGTACAAGATACTGAATACAACGCTGACCAACAATGGAATATCCGCAGCTGTCAGTGCACTGAATCTGACGCAGGATCAGATGGAACGGTATACGCTGCTTCTGGAGACCAGAGGCAACAAACCGGATATCTTCGGGGATAATGTATATGCAAATCCGGGTGTATCGGAGGAATATGAGAGATATGCCGTACCGGGAGAATACCTGACGGACCAGCAGTTTTCCAATATGCACCGGGAAGCCGAAAAGTATCTTGGATATCCTTATGTATGGGGAGGATCCTCACCGGGTACAAGTTTTGACTGTTCTGGTTTTGTGAGCTATGTCATCAATAATTGTGGAAATGGCTGGAACTATGGCAGACTTACGGCAAATGGCTGGAAGAATGCGACCGCAAGGGTGGCAGCTTCCGATGTAAAACCGGGAGATCTGGTCTTTTTCCAGGGAACCTATAACACAACCGGAGCATCCCATGTGGGTATCGTAGTCGATCCGGTAAATAAGATCATGATTCACTGTGGCAATCCAATCCAGTATGCGTCATATGATACGCCATACTGGAGGGCACATGCCTATTGCTATGGAAGAATCCAGTAATTATGAATGCAGCGAAAGTCACCAAAGTGGTGGCTTTTTTGCTGTCACAAAGGAAAGGAGAGCGCTTATGTATGCAAAGTTAGACAAGCTCCGCGAGGATCTGAAAAAGGCAGTAGCCAAAAGAGAGGCAGCGGATGCAAAGGTAAAGCAGCTGGAAGCAAAGCTGAAAGAAGAGGAAAACCAGCAGATCGTCAGTGATGTTGCATCCTACAATTTATCACCGGAACAGCTGGCACAGTTTTTACAGCTTGCAAACAGTGGCAGGTTACAGGAAATGCTGAGCGGACAGGTTCCGATGCCCGGAGCCGTGAATGCAGATACATCCGGTAAAAAACAGAATGAAGACAATGAGACAGATATGGATAAGGAAGAGGAGGATTTTTTAGATGAAGAGAATGAATAATTTGAAAAACGTGATTGCAGCAAAGATTATGGGAGGTATGGTAATCGGAATGACAGCCGTTGCGGGTGTGGCACCGGTTACTGTATTTGCACAGAGTCAAGAGGTGGAATGCATCTGTGAGGAAAAGTGCTCTCAGGATTCCATCAATGAGGAATGTGCAGTATGCCTTTATGATTACAATGTCTGCGAGGGTGTGGATGCACATGTAGAAGGTTCAGAGGAATGCACTGAGACGACTGAGGAGAGCTATGGACCTCTTACACCTGATGGAAATATGAATCTGGTGGATGATTATGGATCCATTGAGGCAGGAGGCAAGCAGTTCATTACGGTTACAACCAAGTCCGGCAATTATTTCTATATCATTATTGACCGTGATGACAAGGGAACAGAGACCGTGCATTTCCTGAACCTTGTTGATGAATCAGATCTCTTGAAGCTCATGGAGGATGATGAGGTGGAGTCCTATATGAATTCCCAGGGCATGACCGCTTCGGAAAAAGAGACAGAGGAAGTCAAAAGTACAGAGGCTACAGAAGAAATCTCCGAGAAACCAAAAGAGGAGGAAAAAGCACCTGAGACGGGAAAGAAGAAAAATGTAACAGGAATTATGACACTGGTTCTGATCGCAGCCATTGGTGGTATCGGTGGATTTATGTATATGAAGTCTAATAAGGAAAAGAAGAAAACAGATGCACCGGATCCGGATGCAGATTACTTCGACAGTGAGGATGACGAGGATTATCTTGCAGATATGGATATCGGGAAAGAATCTGTATCAGACCAGGATACCGATGAGGATATTTCCATGGAAGAGGATATCCAGATGGACGAAGCAGATGAGAAATAGGATTACAGGGATGAGGCAGTCGGGAGGCTGCCTTTTTTCAATGGGAGGAATCTATGGCAGAGAAAGAATTTGACCAGTTAACACCGGAGGAGAAAAAGGCAAGATTTCAGAAAGCATTCGATGATTATAACAGCGGATTTGTTGAAGTGGATTATGCATTGCGGTCTGTAGCTTCCATTCGTGTGGAAGAGGCACTGGAAGATGCCGGCAGAGGACTGGAGGAATTCAAGCCGGCACAGAGAAGAGTGCTTTTTGAAGCAGCAAAAGCAGACCTGAACATGGAACATTATATGAACCCTAAGTTTTCCGCATCCCATATGAAGTTTATTATGGAGCAGGAAATGGCAGGTAAGGATGTCACATGGCTTCCTATCGGGAAAATCCTTCACAGGAGCATTGTGGACAAACCACTTACCAGAGACCAGATAAGAAGGATAAAGGAAAGGATGCAGAGGGCAGAGCCTAAAGATTCTGTGATAGCAGATCTGCATGAAAAGAAAAAAGAAGCGGTCAGGGTTCCGAAGAAACAGGGACAGCAAAAGGAGAAAGGAGGGCGGTAATATGGCAAGAAAAAGCAGATATCTGGGATATATGAAGGGATTACAGAAGATTTCCAAGCATGAGAGGACATCTACAAAAGAGTCTTTGCTGGACAAGCTCAGGAGCATGAAAAAAAGGGAGTTCACAATGAACATACCTGTTAGGGAAGGAGTGGAGGATGAACATTAGCGGAATTCGTCCAAAACAGGAATTTTATGCCGGTGTAGAGAGACGGGAACCGGAGAAAAAAGAAATACATCGACTGAATCAGGTGGCTATCCGTATGGTGGAAATGCCGCCGCTTTTCAGTGAGGAACCTATGAACGGTCCGGCGGCAGCAGTAAAAGTTATGGCAGATACGTTTCGGGATTATGACAGGGAAGTTGTTGCTGTTGTGAATCTGCGGGTTGACATGAGACCAATCAATATAAATATTGCAAGTATAGGAGCTCTTGACCAGTCGATTGCACATCCAAGGGAGATTCTTAAGAGTACCATTTTGTCCAATGCAGCGGCTATCATATTGGTCCATAATCATCCGTCCGGCAGACTGGTTCCAAGTGTGGAAGATATCGGTCTGACTGACAGAATGAATAAGATTTGTGATTTGATAGGTGTTAAATTGGTGGACCACATCATAGTGGGACCTGGAAATGAATTTTATTCATTTCAGGAGAAAAACCAGATGCCTTTAGCGTCATTGAAGCTGACAAAAAATCTGGAAGATATAGAACTGGAGGGATTTAGAGTGGCAGAAAATACAGCTGTAAAAGAAGAGAAGAAGGTAATCACGCTTACGGTTGCGGAATGCATGGAATTTCACAGCATGGGTGAATTTCATGAGAATATCAAGAGTGTGGCAGAGGCGGTAGCAAAATTCAAAGCTATTCCACCGGAGCGTATGCACGGAGTTCCGGCAATCGGAATCAGGGCGGCTGATCCAAAGGATCCGGATGAATATACGGAGATGGATGTACTGATCGGGAGAAGGATTGACATGGATATGCTTCGTTATATACCGGAGATTGCAGACAACTGGCAGGCACAACAGATGATTGCATCACTGATCCATGAGATGCCGGATGTAAAAGTTGTGGGACAGATCCCCGACAGCATACAGAAGGAAATCGACTGGCTGGAGTCCAGGGATAAGCGGACGGATGAATTGCAGCAGATAACTGACAAACTGGAGAAGGGAGTTGTGGAGGTGTTCCAGAGTGACAGATATAAGCAGTTTCTTGACACGATGGCGAAATTTCCAAGATATTCCGTAAACAATTCACTTCTGATCATGATGCAGAAACCGGATGCACAGCTGTGCCAGAGTTTTACCGGTTGGAAGCAGATGGGGCGGTATGTGAAAAAGGGAGAAAAGGGAATCAGCATCCTTGCCCCGGCACCTTATAAGATCGAGAGAGAACAGACAAAACTGGATGAAAAGGGAAGACCGGTATTTGATGCTGACGGAGAACCGGTAAAGGAGAAAGTGGAAGTCACGATCCGGGCATTCAAGGTGGTAAAGACATTTGACCTGTCCCAGACAGACGGAAAAGAACTTCCTGCCATCGGTCCGTCTGAACTGGTGGGAAATATTGAAGGATATCCAAAACTTTTGCAGGCATTGCAGGAAATCAGCCCGGTTCCGGTATCTTTTGAGCTGATTGATGGAGATGCCAAGGGATTCTATCATCTGGAAGACAAGAAAATTGTGGTTCAGGATGGCATGAGTGAAGTACAGACCATAAAGACACTGCTTCATGAAATGGCACACCAGAAACTGCATGACAAGGATAATGTGCCGGAGGCAAAAGACATTTCAAGGAATGGGAAAGAAGTGGAGGCTTTATACTCAGCATTCCAAAATGTTAATCATTTTAAAGAATGCTGAGAAATAAGACGTCTTTCTACTAAAAGATGAGCATTATTCGTTAGCGCAATCCACAAAGTCTTGCCATTTCATCTTCGTTGTCTTCCCACATTGGTGCTTCATCAGATACAGGTGTTGGAACAGATTCCATTGCATCTCTAAGCTGTTCAACAGATGGCTTTGCATAGTAGCTTTTGGGTGTATCAGTTCTGGCATGTCCTAACACTGTAGAAACAAGCTCAATGGCGATTCCATCCTGATAAAGATTTGTGGCTCTGGTTCGGCGGAACATGTGACAGTGAACCGAATCTGGAAGACTAATCCCTTTTTCACTGACCAGAGCTGCATATTTTTTTATAATCCGCTGGACATTTCCAACGGACATCCTGTCTGTTACACCTTTTATCGTTGTGGAAAATAAGTATGCTTCTTTGGAAGAATTACTGTGATATACACGTATATATTCCCTAAGGTGTTCGACTGCTTTAGCTGTTAATTGTATGGTTCTCTCTTTATTACCTTTGCCGGTTATGAAAATATTTGGATATTTTGATTCCATTGCGATATCACATAGGCGAATATTAAGCAGCTCACTGATTCTTACAGCTGTATCGTAGAGAAGAATCAAAATAGCACGGTCTCGTACACCGAATTTCGTATTCGGCGGTGCAGACAGTATTGCAGCAAGTGCATCATCGGACAGAATAGGTTTTTCCTTTTTAATGGTTTTGCATGGTGAGATCTGACTGATCGCCAGGGCAACTGACTGGACTGATATGTCCATATCCGAGGCATAGTTCAGATAGGCACGGATAGCCGCGACTCTTACATTTACAGTTGATGGCTGGCTGCCATTTGCAAGCAGATATTCTCTGAAATTATAAATACATTCTTTGGTACAATCAGAAAACTGAAAGGTGCTTATGGATTTACCTAATTCACCTACAAGGTAGTTTTTAAATATTGTAAGGGAATCTCTGTAGGATTCTGCTGTAGCCTGACTGCGTCCGACCTGCTTTACCAAATAAACGTTTAGAAAGTTCCATGTGTGAGAAAAGAACAGCTGATCAGTCGATATCTTTGCTGATTTATTCTTCATAGGGAATCACCTCCGGAATGACCTTTCCAGACACTGAATCTTTCTCTCGGATAGTATCAAATGCCTTTTCTACAAGATGATAGTAATAATACGTTTCATCAGGACTTTTGTGTCCAAGGTATCTGCTTAAATATGGGAGCATAGTGTTTGTATCAATTCCCTGATGCATCCACTCATTAAATCTCTCTACTACAAAAGCATGGCGTAAACAGTGGGGTGTCGGATGTTTATCAATCGTCTTGGCAACCGGAAGCATAGCCCAATGGCGGTTAAAACTTGATTCTACTCCAGAGCACGAAACAGGCTTATGTGGATCTTTTCCCGGAAAAGCCCAGTCAATTCCGGGGAAAAGCATTTCCTGACGTTCTTTATAGTTTTTAAGTACCGGAAGGCTATCCTGTGGAAGATATACAAGGCGGTCCTTGTTACCTTTTGAGCCAAGGACAGTAAGGATTCCTTTATCTAGGTCTATGTGCTCCCATTTTAGCAATCGCCCTTCTGACAGACGCAGACCGCAGCAAAAATATAGGAGAAAAAGAATCTTGCACTCTCTATCGAGTCTAAATTGCTCTGAATTATGAGACGTGCGGATATCCATTTTCTGTAGCAGTTCCTTAACTTCCTCTTTTGATGGAATGTAAAGAACCGGACGGTAAGCCTTGCAGAAAAAATTAGGAATGTATGCTTCCTGACCAAGGGAAAGGATATATTCACTCAGCACCTTCACCATCGACATACGGCGATTATGATAGGCATCTCCTTCGCCCGGTCTGGCTTCTGACCATTTGGCTGCCATTTCATAGGTGACTGTTGTCAGTTCCGGATAATTCTGTACGCAAAAGGTATCAAAGCGTTTTAATAGCTTTTCTTCGGAATTATAGGCATATCCATCAGCTCGTTTTTGCTGTATAAGTCCTTCGATATGATGTGCCAGACCGCTCTCAAAAATGTATGTCATGATAAAACACCTCCAAATTCCAGAGGGCAGAGCCTCATTTTATCTTCGTCACGTTCAAGATATACCTCTGCTGTTTCCTGACGTGCATGTCCGAGAGCATTGGAAATATCATCAAGTTTGTTGTCTGCCCGAAGCATTCTTGTGGCAAATGTTTTTCGTGTCATATGAAAGCCCTGACCAGCAGATAATTCAAATCCATATTCAGCAAGTATTCTTTTTAAAGCTCCACGGCACGCCGTTGTAACTTTAAGCGGAATATATGGTGCCTGATGGCGGATAAATATATAACCGTTGCCTGTGACAGCCGATTCCGGACGTCCATTCATGATGTATTTATATACTGAATTACCTACATCCGTTGGGACTGGAAGCGTTATTGCTTTGCTTGTTTTCTGCTGAATGAAGGAAACAGTTTTGTTTTTCCAGTCAAAATCATTTACCTGAAGCTTTAGGATGTCTGCTCCCCTGATACCCATTCGAAGTCCAAGCATGACCATGGCTGTGTCCCTGAGTTCCATAGGGGTAGAAGCTTTCTCACGATATTCATATATTTTCTCGACCATAGCATCGCTCAGAACATCAACTATGCTGCGATGAGGCGCACAGCTTGCAGATACTGCAAAAGCAAGTGTTGGTGAAATCAGATCCTGGTCAGCCATGTACCGTAGAAGCTGACGAAGCTTGGTTCCATATGCATTTTTACTTTCCGGGGTCGAGTGGACATCATGGTTATGAAATGCTTTAACCACATCGGGTGTTATGGAGACTGGATTATCTATTCCATTATCTTCAAGATATTTGAAAAAACTGCATCCGGCTGCCCTGCACATGGTAAGTGTCTTATCGGTCATTCCATCCCGCCTGCGGCTTTCTATGAAACCATCAAGGATGCTTTTGCTCCATGATGGAAGCTGATCAGATGCACGCATCGGCTCAGCGATTATATTGGATTCCATTATGCCCTGGAGATACTTTTCAAACATTCTGATAGTGTGTGAACGATGAGCTGATCCGGAACTGCTGGCTTTGATCTGATTCGGGCAATCCGGGAGTATATCTATCCATGATGTCACAGTTTCTGCCGAGTGTTCCAGATGGTTAAGTTCCAGGAACATGAAATACCATGTGAAATCATTGCGATAAACAGCTTTTGATGATTTCATGTATTTCCAATCGTCCAAAGCGTCAAGATATTCATCAGCTTTAAGAGCGAGAGGTATACTCGGATGAAATGCGGTACCTGTTTTAGAAAGTCTCATCTCAAGCAGTATTTCAACGTTCTCACCAAAAAGAACCCGCTGGTAACACTCTGGCACATCACCTCTGCGGTGAAGATATTTCATAAGTGCTGTCATGGCACATACGGCGTTCTGACGTCTGGCAAGAGATTTACAGGATTTGCAGTAAGTATTCCAGTATTCGATAAGAGTATCTATGGTTATTGCTTCTGGCTCTGTAACTCCCAGGGAAGTAGCAAGCTTGAAGAACTCCTTGATGGCAACAGAATACGTATGGTAATAGCAGGGATTCTGTGTGGTCGCATAGTATTCTTTCAGCTCATATGTCAGGCGAAAAAAGGATTCCGATATTCCGCTCCGGCAGAAAAAACTGTCTTCTGAGCGGCAGAAAGAACTTTTGATATCTCCAAAGAGCAGGTAATGCTCGAGGCGGAACAGGGCATTTCTATATTGAGAACACGTCTCATAGGAAATTTCTCGTTTTTTAATCTCAAGCCAATCCAGTGCGGCATCCATTGAAAAAGGAATGCCCTTATCCATCAGGTACTTGAAGAGTGTAGCATAACAGGTTCTGTGCATGTCTATATTTTTACATGCACTGTCTGGCTGTTTCATCATATTGAGAACTGATGAAATAGCATCTAAATAGTTTATTTGCATATCAAATGCGCTCCTTTCCGTTTTCCCATTCGAGGGGAAAACCTGATAATAGCGTATCTGATAATGCTCATCTTTTTTACAAGAAAGTGAGGATTTATGGAAAATAATTTAAAAAATCAACATTATAAAAATATGAGTATAAAGCCTCAAATGGAAATATTAACATTTGAAGCAGAGAGTGTTGCATATGTAGTATGCCAGCATTACGGAATCAACACTTCTGACTATTCCTTTTCTTATGTCGCGGGCTGGTCAGAGGGAAAGGAAACACCGGAGCTGAAAGCATCCCTTGATAAGATCCGCCAAACAGCGTCGGAGTTCATCTATCAGATTGACCAGAAGATGGAAGTGCTGATGGCAGATAAGGACCAGGTGCAGGAATCGGCAAAAGCACCAAGTCCGTTTGCACAGGAGCTTATGGACAAAATTGCAGAGGGTGCAAAGGATCTGGGCTTTATTCCAGTTGTACCTGAGATACAGGAGAAAACTGACAACCCGGAATTAAAGGTAGTTGTTGACAAGGTCCTGAAGGATCTTGATAAGAAAAGGACTCTGTCAAAGGTAAAGGAGTCTGTGAAATCAAAGCTGAAATCCAATACGGAAAAGGCAGAGCAGGCACCTAAGAAAAGCAGAACATCGAAAGCGAAGGAGGAAAGGGCATGAATCAGAAAGAGTTCAATGAAGTGATCATCAGGCAGACGGATCGTTGTAAATCCATGCTGGTGGCAAAGGGAGCAGAGTACGCTCTCAGAGCAGTGAAGAATACGGCAGTGGACAGGCTGGCGCATTTCAAGAAGGCAGCAGTGGTGCTGAATACCACGCCGAGAGCAGCACTTATGGGGATGCTGTCCAAGCATCTGATCTCTGTATCGGATATGTGTATGGGTGAGCAGCAGTATTCCAAAGAGCAGTGGGATGAGAAGATCGCCGACAGTATTAACTATTTCCTGATTCTTTGTGCGATTGTAGAGGAGGAACTGAATGAAGAAAATTGAAGTGAAGATATTAAATCCGGAATCCATTGAACAGGCAGAGAAGCTGATGGTCTGTGCGGCAAGGCTGACACAGAGAGGACATCAGATTTCCTGCTTGGATGATTTCATGGATCTGTATGAAAAGCCATATCAGAGATCCACCGTGGCAAATCTTGTGAAGCTGCCACATCCGACAATCCAGAAGTTTGGAATCATCAATGTGGTTGTAGTCGGTGCATCCAGAAGATTCCTGGCACAGATTACCAGGCACCAGAATGAAGTGAAATATATGTCGGCAAGCCTGCAATACAGTGACTATTCAGGAGTGGAGGATTTTGTCATTCCCTATGATCTGATAGGAACCGGACAGGAGGAAGGATATTTAAGACAGTGCAGCATGGCAATGAAAAATTACCAGGAAATGATCAGATATGGGGTTGATAATGATTCTGCCGGATACTGTGCACCGCAGGGAATGAGAAATATTCTTCTGATCGGCGCGACACCGTATCAGTGGAAGCACATGATCCGTCAGAGGACATGCAGGAGAAACACAAAGGAGACCAGATATGTGATGCTGAAAATCTGGAAACAGCTTCTGGAGCAGAACAGGGAACTGTTTTCTGACTGTGGACCATTCTGTATGAATGGCGGCTGTGAGGAAGGAAAGATGACCTGTGGAAAGAGTATTTCACCGCAGATGTTACCAACAGATATTATCAGGGTGGATTTTCCAAAACTGTGCGAAGAGAGTGCGTTGGAGGAAGGAGTATCAGATGAAGATACAGCTGATTGATTTTGGTGGGAGAAGCCCGGAAAGGGCTCATGCCAATGATGCCGGGGCGGATGTATTCAGTCCAAAGGATGTTGAGATCCGGCCGGGAGATATCTGTAAGCTTCCTCTGGGATTTGGATTAAAAATACCGGATGGCTATGCTGGGTATATATTTCCAAGGAGCGGATTAAGTTCACAGGGAATTGTGTGTGAGCTGCCACCTATTGATTCTGGATATATGGGAGAGGTTCATGCAATCATCTCTAATGTCGGTAACAGGGAATATGAAATCAAGGAGGGTGATAAGGTAGGACAGCTTGTGATCATGCCGATCCTGATACCAGATTTTACATTTGAAAACTGGAAAGAGCGTGGAAATGGAGCCTTTGGTTCAACAGGAAGATAGAGATTATCGATCTTTTGCTAGTGTGTAGATATGTGTATGTGATATAATAAGTAAAAGAAATTTGCAAATCGGAAGCTGTGGAGGAAAAGCATTATGAAAAAAATTATGTTTGGTAACAGTTTAATGCTCTTAGGTATTGCAATAATGATTCTTGCAGGTTTAGAGCTGATATACATTGGTATTATGTGGGCGTCTTTTCTTTTAATACCTGTAGGATTTATTATGGCTGTTATAGGGTTTTTTAGCAAAGACAGTTAAATTCCAGTTTTGATTTGACTTAATTCATAACATTTATTAACTGTTATATCTTATCCTCGTGAAGTCCGCAACCCCTTGAAAATGCTAAATTTGTAGCGAGTGAGTTTGCCCTTACGCTTTCCCTTGTGTTATATCCTTTTCCCTCATGTTACGAATGCTCACAAGGGCAAAATTAAGGGAAAGAAAATCCAGTAACAAATTATAACATGAAATGAAAATGGCAGGAAGAACGGATTGAAATGCTTTCAAAACTTTTAGAAAATTAAGGAAAGGACAGATAAGATATGAGATTGATTTATGCAAGATATAATCCGCAATGTAATAGCATAGATGTAACCACGTTTGAAAATGTAGTGCTTAGAATTGATTGCAATAAGGCAGAGGAAGGATTGAGAACTACTCCCGGCTCCCAGTGTTCGTTGAATGCTTTGGCTATTGATAATCCATTAGAATATGCAAGATTATACTTGGATGGAGAAATGCAAGTATGGGTTGATGCAGAGGATCGTTTAGATACGTAGTGATTTTGCTAATATAATATCATGATAGAGGTCTAGTACTAAAAATTCCAGAAAAATATATAGAACGTACGGTTATTCCATAATAAGAGGCAGGAATCTTAAGTTTCTAGATGTTTGAATTTTGCCTTAAGGTAAATAGAGAGGACACATTGATTTTTCAGTGTGTCCTCTCTATTTAAAAATATTTTTAAATAGTCCTTGTAAAAAGACAAAACGTATGCTAAAATCTATTTAAAGAGATTTTTAAATAGGTAAAAGATATGAGAGAAACTAACATTTTTAAAGTGTTGGCAGATAGCCAGAGAAGAGCCATTCTTATGATGTTGAGAAATGAGCGATTAAATGCTGGAGAGATTGCTGAAAAATTACAGATCACACCGGCTGCTCTTTCTTATCATTTAAAATTATTAAAAAACGCAGATTTGATATCTGAATATAAAGAGAAAAACTTTGTTTATTATGAAATCAACACTACGGTTTTCGATGAATTAATTATATGGGTTAACCAGTTTGGAGGAAAAAAAGTATGAAAAAAATAATGTGGATAGTAGCAATGATACCAGTTGTAGTTACAAGTGTTGTACTACAGTTTATGCCTGATATTATACCTATGCATCATGACTTGGAGGGAAACACTGACAGATGGGGAAGTAAAACAGAAAGCTTTATTTTTCCGGTAATTATTTTGTTTATTACACTGTTTTGGCACTTGCTAATCTATGTGTTTGAGAAAAAATCAAAAAATGCAAATACAGAAAAGGAACAGATGGAGGCAAAATCTTCTGCAAAGGTATTATGTGTTGTAGGAATTTCGCAAGCAATCATGTTCGGGATTATGCATTATTTTATTCTTTATTCTTCTTGGATACAGGCAAATGCAGGTGGTGAACATGCGGTTATTGACATTGCAAAAGTTTCATGTATTTTGTGTGGTATTATATTTATTGTATTAGGAAATTTTATGACAAAGGCAAAACGAAATGCAGTAGTGGGAGTTCGAACCGTTTGGAGTATGCACAATGATAATACATGGAGAAAGAGTAACCGCTTTGGTGCAATATGTATTATTATTACGGGGTTATTGACTATCATTACAACCGTATTTACAAGTGGGATGACTGGCACAATCTTTATGTTGATTTATTTATTATTAGCAACAATTGTAACTGTGGTATACTCAAAAAAGATATATGATAAGGAAATAGAAAAATAATTTGTATCTTTATGCGAGAGGGTGAAATTCCAGTCTTTACGGAGAGATAACAAACGAAGGGGAGGCAATTGCCTCCTTTCGTTTGTTATCTACTCCTTCCACGGTTTGGTGGAGAATATGGTCTTGTTAACTCTCGCTCCCTAATGTCCTGTTTCTTAGATTTAAGCCTATCGTGTAGAGACTGCGGCTTTTCTCCATACCGTTGTTTCCAATTCTTAAGGCTGTCCTGATAATCCCCATAAGCTGTCTCTGCCTTATGAAATGCCTTGTAGAAGGCTTCCACATTCGGATACCCGTATTCCTTTACGATATGAGATAAGCGGACTTTCATTCTTGCAATCCGTTCCTCCAATCCGGCTATCTCCGTTGAAAGCTCGGAACGCCTTTTTGCTTTGAAGATACCTTTGCTGTCGGACAGTTCAATTTCAAGGTCACTTCGCTGTTTCTCGAGTGCAAAAATTGCTTTATTCTGTTCCTGCAGCTTTTGATAAATCTCGCATAAGTGCTTGTAAGAAACTGCTTCCGTTGATGGCTGCGGTCTTGGCGGTATGGCAGGCTTTGGTGTATCTGCCTGCTTTCTGCTTTCTTCTGGTACAGCTTTCTGCTCTTTGAAATCTGTGTTCTCCGGTCTTGCTTCAAGCTCTTTGGAAATTACTTTATCTGCAAGCTCCAGAGTTTTGAGAAATACTTTGGAGATTAACAGTTCTAATACTGCAATGGCAGTACCGATAATGGAAGATAACAGATTCGGTCTGTTTCCGTAAAGCCATACGGATTCCACAATCTTGTCCGTTATCCGTTCCTTTTTTATCTGCATGATTTCTGACTTGGAAACACCCGTTACAATCGCTCTGTCAACCGTCTGATTCCACAAGGTGCGTTTACTGTTGTTTGCCTCAATCTCGGCGGCTTTCGGATTGTTCTTACCAATCTTTTTGGTGGCAAGATACATACCGCCACGCTCAAAAACTTCTAACCGCTGGCTTTTATCCCGCACATACTGATTGATAAGATTGGTATAATCCTGCTTGACGGTATCAAGGAAATTTTCAGCCTTGAAGTGTTTATCCTTAATGGAGAAAATCTGTCTTTCGTATACCTCACCTTTGTGAATCACCTTACACCTTTTACGGATATTTCCTTCTTCATCAAGTATCTCTTTCTTGGTGCGTACATGATTTCCCTTTTCGTCATAGAACATATTGCGGGTGGCAACCTTTTCTATGGGCTGTTCCAAGAGTGTACGCTCCGAAAAAATGAGATGGATGTGATAGTTGGTTTTCCGCTTATTGTGATGCAGGGCTGCGATACAGTCCGTTCCGTAAGTCTGTCTGAAATGGTCTGTAAATATCTGCAACAGTCTGTCTGGAGGATACTCCGTAAAAGATTCCGGCAGGGCTATGATCAATTCCCTTGCTTCAATACATTTCCCCTCCGTACCGTTTTTTTTAAATTCTGCCTGATTATATTTTGCAAGGTCAGTCCAAAAATTACGGTCTGTGGTTTCATATACCGCATACAGATTTTCCTGCTTCTTTGGGCTTGAAATATAATAAATTCTTCCCCGGACATTGTGGAGCTTCGTCATCTGAATAAATGAATTTCTTGGCATGTGCTTCCTCCTTTCCGTATCTGCCAAGTACGAAGCTGCAAGAAATGAGGATGGGAAACTTTCTAATGTGAAAGTGAGTAGGCTACATAGGTAGCCTGTCTACGAACATATCCGCCTGTCGGCGAAAAGCTCCCAGCAGGGCGAAATACACAGAGTACAAATCGTAAGATTTGTGCGAGGGGTGTATTTCGCTCTCAAACGCCGAGGGCTTGTATAAAAAAGTTTCTTCCCCACTTCTTAAATTTCCGGTTGTATCTTAGAGGAAGCACATGGTATAATCTATTTGCGTGTAGGTATATCATGGCTTCGGTCAGATACATACCTTAGGGATGGTCTTAGGACTGTCCCTATTTAATTTGTCACATTTCTTGTGACAGCTCTGACATTTCCTTTGTCCCTTAAGTCCCTGCCTTCATTGGCGGTCATGAACTTTTCAAGCATATCCGTTTTGATAAGGACTTTCCGTCCTACCTTCAATACCGGAAGCTTTTTCCATTCTACCAGTTTCCGCAGGGTATTTCTGCCGATACCCGTATAGTCGGCAGCTTCCTCAATGGACAGTGCAATCTTCACTTCTGTCATTAAAACACCTCCTCTTGAATTGCATAATGCAATTTTGTAACTATGCCTACTATATAACTTTTATATCTTCTTGTCAAGCGTTACGAAATTTTAAAAGTAATTATTAACTTGCATATTGCAATGCTACTTTTACTGTGTTATACTTTAGCCATACCGAAAAAGGAGGCGTATCAGAATGAAAGATAAAGAATTACGCAAGTTAATCGGTAGCAGGGCAAAACAACGCAGACTGGAATTAGGTGTCAACCAGCCTTATATAGCAGAAAAGATGGGAGTTACCGCTTCCACCATACAGCGGTATGAGGCAGGAACGATTGACAACACCAAGAAGCTTGTTCTGGATGGTCTGTCGGAAGCACTTCATGTATCAGTGGAGTGGCTGAAGGGCGAGACGGAAGAAATGACAAGTGATGTTACGGATAAAAGGGAATTACAGATTCGTGATACCATGACTTCCATTCTCTCCAAACTGCCTTATGATATGAAGGCAGACGAAGCGGATTTTTCCAAAGATTTACTGCTGCTGATGTTGAAGGAATACGAATTATTCGTTGATTCCTTTCAATATGCCTGTAAGAATTTTAAAGGGAATACGGAAGATGCCACAATTGCAAAAGTAATGGGGTTTGAATCCAATCAGGAATATAATGAGATTATGTTCCTTAGGGAAATCACCCATACGGTAAACGCACTGAACGACATGGGCGACATTGTAAGGCTCTATTCCAAGAATCCCGAAACGGCAGCCGTAAGGCTTGCAAATCTTCTTTCAGAGAAAGACTCCGAACCGGTATAGATTAGACAACCGGAGTTATGATATACTTACACGCAGAAAGCATTTCATCAGTTCCGATTGTCGATATCGAAAGGAGTAACGATTATGGCAAAAGGTTCTGTAAGAAAGAAAGGCAAGAAATGGTACTACCGCTTCTATGTGGAAGATGCAAGCGGTAATCTGGTGCAGAAGGAATTTGCAGGTACGGAAAACAAAAGCGAGACGGAAAAGCTGTTGAGGCAGGCAATGGAGGATTATGAAGCCAAGCGGTTTGTTGCAAAGGCTGAAAACATCACACTCGGAGAGTTGCTTGACCTGTGGGCTGAGGAAGAATTAAAGACAGGCACATTGAGTAATGGAACGGTTGGCAATTATCTTCAGACAATTGGGAGAATCAAACAACACCCTATCAGCAAAAGGAAACTGAAAACGGTGACTTCGGTACACCTGCAGGAGTTTATGGATTTGCTCTCATTTGGAGGCACTGTGGGAGATTTTATATCAAAAGGATATTCCATTGATTATGTAAGGTCATTTTCAGCAGTATTGCAACAGTCATTCCGGTTTGCGGTATTTCCGAAACAGTTTATTACCTTCAATCCAATGCAGTATGTGGTGATGAGGCATAAAAAGGAAGAAACGGATTTGTTTGCGGATGAAACAGCCACAGACAGAGACAAGGTTAAACCGCTTTCCTTTGAAATGTACCGGAAACTGATTGAACAGCTTGGAAAACGAAGTGGGGATGCGATTCTTCCGGTTCAGATAGCATACTTTACAGGTCTCAGACTTGGAGAGGTAGCAGGTCTGACATGGCAGGATATCAACCTTGAAGAACAGTATCTCACTGTACGCAGGAGCATCCGCTACAATGGTGCTACCCATAAGCACGAAATCGGTCCGACAAAGTGGAAAAAGATCAGGGTTGTTGACTTTGGCGATACCCTCGCAGATATTTTGAGGAATGCAAAAAAGGAACAGCACAAAAACCGTTTTCAGTATGGGGAACTCTACCAGCGGAATTTTTACAGAGAAGTAATGGAAAAGAATCGGGTGCATTACGAGTATTATCATTTGGGAATGACAGAGAATGTGCCGGAAGATTACACCGAAATCTTCTTTGTATGCTTAAGGGAGGATGGTTGTCTGGAACTTCCGGCAACCATAGAAACAGCCTGCCGGACAGCAGGAAGAAAAGTACCGGAGCTTGAAGGTTTCCATTTCCACACACTGAGGCATACCTACACGACAAACCTCTTATCCAACGGGGCTCAGCCTAAGGATGTGCAGGAACTGTTAGGACACTCAGACGTGAGTACCACCATGAATGTCTATGCCCATGCTACAAGGGAAGCAAAGCGGACTTCCGCAAGACTTCTTGATAAAGTGGCAGGCAACGATTAAACAACTGAATAATGAATTTTCCCTTGTAATTATCCCATAAGGGCAAAAACAAGGGAAAAGGATACATATATAGAATTTTCAATGGCGGGAAGCCTTGAAAATAGGGGAAAGTTAAGAGAGTTAATAGATAAATTCCAGTTTGTCGAACTGAAAAATTCCTTTAGGAACTAAAGGGCGCACTTCTATACTCGCCTATCGAGAGTATCGTGCGTCCTGCGGAGCGTCATTCTCCGTCAGCAGAAGAAAACTGCCTGACCGAGAATGTTGCGTCACTTCGTTCCGTCAAGGTGGCTACACCCCCTTGCGCCGCTAAAGCGGCTATCCCCTGTGGACTTGCCGTCCGCAAACGGTTTTGACAAACCGTTCGCCGCCAGCAAGTTTGAAAATCAAGAATCTTAATTTGATAAAGGAGTGTGATTCTATGAAAAAGAAATTACCCATAATCCTCTTGGGTGTTATTTTGGCTTGTGTGTTGGTTTTCGGTTTCCTTTATGCAAACAATGACATTGGTAAAACCGCAAACAGTTTAGAAGCAGACATTCGCCAATCTCAAAAAATTTTGGATGATTGGATTGTTGATGGAAGCATTTCCGACACAATGGCTGCATTTATTTCTTACCCACAGGACAAGACAGACCACACTTTTTCTGTCTATGTAAATCGCCCTGGCTTGTCTTTTGGATATTTCTTCCGTGGTGGTGGAGATATAGTTGAGGTTGATGATTACATTGCAGAGTTTGTTGTTGAGGGAAATAACGAAAGGGCATTTATCTCAATGAATACCCAAAATATTGTTCGACTTGAAGTAGATGATGGCAACGGCATTCAGGTGATTGATATTGATAGTGGCAAGCCTTTCGCCATTGTCCTGCCCCTCAATGTAGGAAACATCTGTTTCTATGATACGAATGGAAATGTTGTGGAATATCTTCGCCAACAACTTTGACCAATTCAAGTTTGTCTGATTCACACACAATTTAATAACAAATTTACATAGCACTTTAGCCAAATGGTTAAGGTGCTATTTTTTTACCACAAAAGGAGGAGCAAAATGTCATATAAATTAGTAATTGCTGAGAAACCCTCGGTGGCACAGTCCATTGCAAAGGTAATCGGTGCAGATAAGAGAGAGGACGGCTACCTGGAGGGCAATGGTTATATTGTCAGCTGGTGTGTGGGACATCTGGTGGAGCTTTCATCACCGGAGTTTTATGATGAGAAATATGAAAAGTGGAGATATGAGGATCTTCCAATCCTGCCATCAGAATGGAATTACCAGATTGCAGAAGCAACCCGAAAGCAGTTCGGAATTCTGAAAAAACTGATGGAAAGAGAGGATGTAACCGGATTAGTGGAAGCCACTGATGCCGGACGAGAGGGAGAGCTGATCTTCCGGCTTGTATATAATCAGGCAAAATGCAAAAAGCCATTCGAGCGTTTATGGATTTCTTCAATGGAAGACCAGGCGATTTCGGATGGCTTTTCTAATTTGAAAAATGGCAGGGAATATGATGATCTCTACCGGGCGGCACTATGCAGGGAGCGAGCGGACTGGATTGTGGGAATGAATGCAACCAGGTTATTTTCAACTCTGTATGGACAGACACTGAATGTTGGAAGAGTCATGACACCAACGCTTGCCATGATTGTACAGAGAGAGGCAGAGATTGATGGATTTAAGCCGGAACCAATTTACAGACTGTCCATCAGCTGCGGAGGCATTACGGCATTATCAGATCGTTTCGAGAAGAAACAGGATGCAGAGAATATCCTGAATGTGCTGAAAGAACAGAAGACCGCACAGGTGACAAAGATTGATCCGGCAGATAAGCAGGAGAAGGCACCACAGCTCTACAGCCTTACAGCGTTGCAGAGGGATGCCAACCGTTTTCTGGGATTTACGGCACAGCAGACACTTGATTATACACAGAGCCTTTATGAGAAGAAGCTGGTAACCTATCCGAGAACAGACAGCCGTTTTCTCACGGAAGATATGGAAAACATAATTCCTGATCTGGCAGGAAAGATGGCTGCAAAATTTGGATATACCAGAAAAATGGCGGTTCATCCGAAACAGGTAATCAACAACAGCAAGGTCAGTGATCACCATGCAATCATTCCTACGGTCAATGTGGCAGATGCAGAGTTTGGAGAACTGCCATCCGGGGAACAGAAGGTGTTAAGCCTGATTACTGCCAGACTGTTGTCTGCACTTGGAGATCCGGCAGTGAGAAATGAAGTGGATGTGGAATTTACCTGTGCAGATACAGTATTCAGGGCAAAGGCAAAGAACATCAGGGAAAAGGGATGGAGAGATATTCGGGAATGGATCATTGGAAGCAGCGCAGAGAGCACAGATTCTGAAAATGACAGGAGAGAAAAAAGTGAGAATGCTGATATGCTGGCCTGCATTGCAACCCTGACCAATGGAAAGTCTTATCCATTACAGAATCCTAAGATGGAAGAAGGAAAGACCACACCCAAGAAACATTTTACAGAGGACAGTTTACTGTCTGCAATGGAGAGAGCCGGAGCAGATGAGATGCCGGAAGAAGTTGAGAGGAAAGGAATCGGAACCTCCGCAACCAGGGCAGCTACGATTGAGAAGCTGGTACGTATCGGATTTGTGGAACGTAAAGGAAACAAAAAGACAAAGTACCTTCTTCCGACACATAAGGGAGTTGCACTGATCACGGTCATGCCGGAGCAGATCCAGTCCCCATCCATGACAGCAGAATGGGAGCAGAAACTTCTGGATGTTGAGAAGGGAGCATTCCGGGATGCAGAGTTTATGAACGAAATCGAAGGGATGATCACGGAACTGGTCAGAACCTATAAGATCATCGAAGATGCAGAAGTGCTCATGCATCCGGTGCTGGAAGAAATCGGAACATGCCCTTGCTGTGGCAGGCATGTAGTCGAGAGGCAGAAAGGATATTCCTGTGAGAACAGACAGTGTAATTTTGTGCTGTGGAAGCAGAACCGATTCTTTGAAGCTCTTGGCAAAAAGATGACCAAGCCTGTAGCTGTAAAACTTCTTTCTGATGGAAAAATGGCACTGAAAGGCTGTAAGTCAAAGAAGACCGGAAAGACCTATGATACAACGGTCATCATGACAGTGGATGAGAACCAGAGAGCGGTATTTGAACTGAATTTTGAGAAGGGAGCAGACAAATATGGAAAAAGCAAAAACAAAAAAGATTAAAAAGTGGGATGAAGTACACGGAGAGCACGAGGTGGAAGTATCGGACAATACCGGAGGATGTGAGCCGGAAGAGGTGGCTGGAGCCAGCCCTTCCATCAGCAGAAATCCGATGAGGAGCATCGAGGATATGGTGGAGCAGAACGACAACAGCTTTGATGGTGTGATCAATAATGTGAAAGTGGAACCGGCAGCAGGCACTTTGGAAATTGTACCGGATGATAAAAAATCCGTATTGGAAAAATTAAAGGAACAGAGGAAACAGATGCAGTCCCCTGTGCCTGTTTCTGATAGAAAGCCGGTTCCGGGATGTTGTTTTGAAAGAGAGTTCCAGGGATGGTAGAAAGATCAAAACGAATTGAGCTGAGAGTGACAGCAGATGAACTCAGGCAGATTCATGAGCGTATGCAGAAGGCTGGTATTTCCAGTCTCACTGCATATATGATCAGGATGGCACTTCACGGATATGTCATTGTGATGGATCTTTCTGACTTAAAAGAAGTCCTTCGTCTTTTACAGATATCCGGAAATAATCTGAATCAGTATGCAAAAAAGGCAAACGAAACAGGCAGCATTTATCATGAGGATATCGAAGAACTGAGAACAAATCAGAAAGAGATTTTGCAGGAAATGAGAAAAGTGCTGGACAGACTGACAGCAATTATGTAAGGCAGGTGAGAAGATGGCGGCAACAAAACTGATAGCAATGCACCAGAATAAAGGCCGGAGTGTGATGCGGTGTCTGAAAGACAGGACCGATTATGCCATGAATGGAGAAAAAACGGATGAGGGAAAATATATTTCCTCTTATCAGTGTAATCCGGAGCTTGTTGATCTGGAATTTGCTCAGGCAAAAAAGGAATATCTGCATAAGACATGGCGGCAGCCTAAGGGAGATGTGATTGCATATCAGATCCGCCAGTCTTTCAAGCCGGGAGAAATCACACCGGAGGAAGCAAATGAGGTCGGATATGAAACCGGTATGAGATTCACAAAAGGAAAGCACGCATTTATTGTGGCAACCCATGTGGACCGGGCACATATTCATAACCACATCATATTCAATTCCACCAATCTGGAGTGTGACCGAAAGTTCCGGGATTTCTGGTTTTCCGGAATTGCATTGCAGAGACTAAGCGACATTATCTGTCTGGAGCATGGACTTTCTGTTATTCCAAAGGTAAAGCCGAGTGAGAGACAGCGGAGAACAAAGTACCCGGAACGTGTGAGCATAAGGGATGTCATCCGGGAAGATATTCTGAAATGCCTGGATCAGAAGCCGGCAGATTTTGAAGAACTTCTGAAACTTCTACAGGCAGAAGGATATGAGATCAAGCGTGGCAAGCATACCGCAGTCTGTGGGAAAGAACAGAAACGTTTCATCCGATTCCGTTCACTTGGAGAGGATTTTACAGAAGAAAATCTGAAAAAAGTGATTGCCGGAGAGAAAGAGCCTCCTGAAAAAAATGAAAAAGTGCCGGAACGGAAAGAAGCAAAACCGGAAAAGCGCAAGTTTGATCTGGTAGTTGATATTCAGGAAAAAATGGCACAGGGAAAGAACGGCGGCTATGTCCAGTGGGCGAAAAAATATAATGTGAAACAGTTTGCGGAATCTATTCTGTTTTTACAGCAGCATGATATTCATGATAAGAAAACGCTGGATGCATTGGTGGACGGGAGTTCTGCAAAATACCATGAACTGATGAAAACCATCAAAGATGCAGAGGAGAAGATGGCAGCAAATAAAGTGATCAAGACTCACATTATCAATTATGCCAAGACCAGAGAAACTTACATTGCCTATCGAAAATCAGGGTACAATAAGAAATTTTACGAGGCACACCGGGATGAAATCACTCTTCACAAGGCGGCAAAGGAAGCATTTGCAAAACTGCTGGATGGAAAAATTCCGAAGGTAAAGGATCTGAATGAGGAATTTGTAAGACTGCTTTCAGAGAAAAAGGCAGCTTACAGTGAATACAAGAAAATAAAAAAAGAGATGCGGGATTATCAGATAGCGAAGCAAAATGTGGAATCCTTCTATGCTGCTCAGCAGAGCTGGGACATAGAGGAAGACATGAAAAAGAAACGGCAGCAGGAGAGATAAGAATACTGGCAATCATCAAAAATACAAATTGGTGGTTGCCCTCTTTTTTATATTCCGGCAGAACAGGAATGTATCAGCACTCACAAAGTGAGGGCGCAGTTTGTCATCGAAGATGACATTCTAAGGGGATTGGGGATGTGCCTCCAACAAGCAAAATGCGCCCGTGTACGTACGGGGGCACTGCTTGCTAACTTGCTAACTTGCGAAGCAACAACGATTGCGGCCTTAAAGAGCCGCTATTTTAAGAAAAGGAGAACAGGATGGAAGATAGAAATACAGAGACAAAAGATATAGAGCAGGGAATGGTTATGGCAGCAGATGTAACAGATATCAGATTGGCACAGACAGGATATTACTGGGATGCAGGTTATAATGAGTTTGATTTCTCATGCAAGATCAACGGAGAAAAGGATATCATTCACATGGTACAGCAGAGGCATGATGACGGATATGGTCTTGTCATTCGAGCAGAAAAGAATGATATTTGGGATAGAATTACAGGAAGTGAAGCATTCAGGCTAGAAGAAAAATTGTTGGATGAAGTGCAGTACAGAACCTATCACAATAGAATAGAGAAACTGGCTTCATTATCAGACTGTCAGGAGATGCATTTTGAACTGATGGAAAATGATAATCCCAACCTAAATCACGTGATTGGAAAACTTTGGACTGAGCTTAACCAAAAAGAAAATATGCTTTCAGCAAAAGTGATTGAAGATTTCCGGGAGCAGACAGAGGAACATTTTCATCCGGTGGACGGAATGAATACTGGAGAGATCGAGGAGATGGTGTCTTATTATGTGCAGGCAAAGATTATAGAAAATAAACTTGATGTAAAGGTGGAAAATGTGATTCTATCAGGTAGTAGATGCCGGGGCATTGAGAAAATCGGTTCAGACCTGGATGTTGTGGTGGACTATAAAGGAACAATCAGGGAAGAAGATTTTTTTAATATACTGCACGAGGAGGGATTTGCGATTGCAGGAATTGCAGTAGACATCAATCCTATCACGGTGGACAAGACAGGACCGTTGACAGAGTATCTGGAATCAGCGGAACAGTATCTGAAGGAGAAGGCAGCAGAGAAAAAACTGGAAAAGACGTCTGTGAGAGAAAAAATAAAACTGGCGAAACAAATTCCACAGGAAAAGAAAAAAGTGAATATGGAAAAGTCAAAAAATGATGAAAGATAGCAGAAGGATTGTTGATGGCGGTTAGTACATGAGAGTGTATTGACCGTCTCTTTTTTGTTACGAGGAAATTTTCAACTGCCTGTCTGAACAGGAGCAAAATGAACTGTTGGACAGAAAAAAAGAATTTGCCAAGGCAGCAGAAATAGAATTGAATATTACAGAATAAGCACAAAGGCATAGCCCCATTACGGGTTCTATGCCTTTGCGTTTTCCGGAAGCAGCATCCGGTCGTCGATATAGTAATCACAGGAAATCTTCCGGCTGTTGTGTCCATAGAATTCGATGATTTCCGGAAGGTTGTCATTGATGGCATCAAATTCAAGATTCTGTTCCCGGCACCATTCGACAGCTTTTGACAGGGCTTCCCCCGCACGGCAGGTCCAGAGAATGAGTTTATTGCCATTGCGTTTCCATTCCCGGAGATATTCAATAAGTGCCAGGTTTGGCTGACCAAGCCCCGGCCATTTGCTGTAGCAGAGAGTGCCATCAAAATCAACAGCGATTGTCTGGAAATCTAACATTTTTTTATTATTCATTCAGATCATCTCCTTTAGAGGGAGTCTGCTGAACACCAGGATGATAACAGAACAGGCTTGTTACCGGTTTGTGAAAAAAATCTGCAATTCTCATGGCGTATAGCAGAGAAGGAATATGCTGTTTTGACTCGATATTGGCAATAGTTTTCAGGCTGATGCCGGTTGCTGATGCAAGTTCTTTCTGGGTAATGCCAAGATCTGCCCTCGCTTCAACAAGTCTGCAGGTAATTGTGTCTGTCATGGTGTTTATGTCTATATCCATATCAGTATTCATATATATGCACCTCCAAATTCAGAATTGTTCAGGTCTGTTCCGCTATAATAATCCTACAGTTTTAAGTGTTCCCAAAAAAGGACTTATGAAAGAACACGGCCGAATATTTTGAAGGAACTGTTCTCTGTAACCGGGATTGGATCATATTTTTTATTCAGTGATATGAGGTAGGTTCCGAGTCTGTTATTCTGAAATTTCTTCACATATGCGTTTCCATCAAGATAGAAAATACCTATTTCGCCATCATCAAGGCATGCTGTCTGTTCAATCCAGATGAGATCCTTATTATGATATCTAGGCTCCATACTGTCACCATCTACATATACACCGAAGGTTGCGGCTTCTGGAATATCAGGAGAGGAAATCATCTCATATTCATCGCTGTCGAGGAAAGAGCCGGTACCGGCAGAAACTGTATTGTAAAATACTTTTCTTTCCCGGATCACGTGAATAGGAATGATATCTGCCGGTTTATAGTTGCCGGTGCTTTCCAGATCTCTGATATATTCAAGCACCTTGTTCATTCCCGTTTCATTCAGGTTTCGGAATGGGTTAAGGGGACTTTGACCAATAAAATCCGTATAGATATCGTATATTTCAAGAATTTCACATAAGGCGAGAAATTGTCTGGCATTTGGTGTTGCTGTGCCAAGCTCCCAGGCGCTGATTGAATTCTGCTTTACATAGATGTCATAGTTTTCCAGTTCTTTTGCAAGCTGGCTCTGGTTCAGCTTATGTTCTTTTCTGTATTTAGCAATGGTCTTTCCTAAATCTTTCATAGTATTATGCCTTTCTAAGTAATCATATCAGGTATGATCTCCCTATTGGGATATATCAAGATTAGCATAAGAATCCCTAAAAATCAATACATAATATCAACTATATTGATAATGTGCAATAAATTACCATTGAATAGCAATATAAAAAGTATTATATTATGCCATGTAAACGGATGGCATATCATCCGGCAGCAGGAAAGAAGGTGATTCAGTGAACCGGACAATACTGCATAGTGATTGTAACTGTTTTTATGCATCAGTAGAGCTTCTGCATCATCCGGAGCTTCGGGGAAAGCCTGTAGCAGTAGGAGGTGATCCTGAGGCAAGACATGGAATTGTGCTGACCGCTGATTATACGGCCAAGAGATATGGTGTAAAAACCGGAATGGCATTATGGCAGGCAAAACAGCTATGCCCGGATATAACATTTCTTCCCCCCAGGATGGACCTGTATCTCAGATTTTCCAGAATGGCACAGGAAATTTATGCTGACTATACAGATAAGAGGGAACCATACGGAATTGATGAGTCCTGGCTGGACGTGACAGACAGTGCAACTCTCAAAGGAGATGGATTTCACATTGCACAGGAAATAAGCAGCAGGATGAAAAAAGAACTTGGCATTACGGTGAGCGTGGGTGTGTCGTTCAACAAGATTTTTGCAAAACTTGGTTCGGATTACAAGAAACCGGATGCCATTACTACTATGTATGAGGATGAGTTTCAGAGAAAAGCCTGGTGTCTTCCAGTTTCTGATCTGTTATATGTGGGAAATGCAACGAATAAAAAGTTATATAGCATGGGAATCCGGACTATCGGAGATCTGGCAAAATCTGATGAAACCCTGCTAGTCAGAAAACTTGGCAAGATGGGAAGTATTCTGTGGGCTTTTGCTAATGGATATGATGAATCTCCGGTAAAGCTGGAAAACACATCAGCTCCGATCAAGTCCGTAGGCAACAGTACAACAACGCCCAGGGATATGGAAACAGATGAAGATGTCAAGATTGTGTTATACATTCTGGCAGAAAGTGTAGCGGCAAGACTCCGGGAGAATGGTTTCCGGTGCCGGACTGTTGAGATCAGTGTCCGTGACAAAGAACTGTTCCATTTTTCAAAACAGGTAAAGTTACAGAATGCGAGCAATATCACCAAAGAGATTGCAGAGGCTGGATACAGGCTATACAAAGACAACTACAGACTGCCGGCAGATGACAAGGAACTGAAAAGCAGCCGGCCAGAGTTCTTTCAAAAGCCACTGCGGAGCATAGGAATACGTGGAGCGGATCTTGTGACAGATTATTTCTGGGAGCAGCTGGACATGTTCATGGATCCTCAGGCAAGAGAAAAACAGATGAAAATGGATGAGACGGTTGATATTATCCGCAAAAGATTTGGATTTTACAGTGTCCAGAGAGGGCTTATGTACCGTGACAGAATACTGTCAGCATGTGATGCAAAGTCTGATCATACGGTACATCCGCATGGGTACTTTGGATAGACAGGAGGGATTGAACTATTATGGAAAGCAGCAAGGTATATGTAAATGTCATGGCTGAATTTACAAATGACGGAAGGCTTCTGCCAAGGAGCTTTATCTGGAAGGATGGCCATGTATATGAGATTCAGAAAGTAACAGATGTAAGAAGAGCGGCAAGCCTGAAAGCAGGCGGAGCCGGAATACGTTATACCTGTATTGTTGACGGAAAAGAGAGTCATCTTTTCTATGAGGACAACAATATGTGGTTTATGGAGGAGAGATAGTTTTTTAATGGTGTTATACCAGTCGAAAAGATCAGCAAGAAGGTCACAGGATGAATGGTGCGGACTTCGGCACATCGGAACTCATTTATCCAGAGAATATAATCATCAATGGTTTTCATTTCCCTTATCCGTTGAATGGTACGTAAATTGTACAATGTCAGGAGGACTTTGATGATGACTGAGAGAGTTAAGATGAGATATGTGAGCTGCCCGTCCTGCGGAAAGCAGTTGTTTAAGGTGGCAGGGAATTGCAGTGTTGAGATTACATGTGTGAGATGCAAGAAAGAAATCGTAGGGGTGGTGGATGAAATTTATATGAAGATATTTGAGAACTGCCGTGGAAAGGAACCTGATCAGGAAAAAGCCAGCAGATACTCTACGGATATGGAGGCGTTAAGGCAGCGGAAAAGAGCAATATAGCAATAACATGCAGAAAAAGTACAGAATACAGGAAAATATCCCCATAATCTGTCCTTTATGAAAATAAAATAAAGATACTGATATGTGTTGGAAGTCTGGTTTTATCTGGAAAAAATCACGCTAAAATGTCCAAAATCTTCCACATATTACTCGGTTCTGATTTATAGAAGAAAATAGTATTCTATTATGGATGAAATGGAAGGAGTAATATGTCGAACGATAACGATAAATGCCAGGAATATCAAAAGAATATGGGTAAACGTCTGAGAAAGATACGAAAAGAGAATGCACTGTCTCAGGATGATGTTGCGGATGCTCTTGGTATATGCACAAAGCAGTATCAGAGATACGAATATGGAGATTCTGCAATTTCATGTGAGAAACTGTCAATACTGGAAGAGTCTTTTCATTTTGATGTGCGATACATAGTAACCGGAAAGAGAGAGCAGATTGACATAGACAGATATGTTGTAAATATGCCCTGGAAGGAAAAACGCGATTTTTTTGAGAGAATGGCCAGATATGTACTCAGGATATTGTACAATACAGCCTGCAAATAAAAAGTCAAGGCTAAAATGAAAGAACTTTGAAAATTTTATACAGGTTGAAAATTAGACATCAAAACAAGACCACCACACCAGTGCTGGTCTGAAAGGTATAGTAGATAATTAAGATTCTGGAAGAGATGCAAGATATTCTTTCACTCGTCCATAGTAGATGCGTAGAAACTTGTTAGCACCGGCAGTCATATAGACATAATACGGTTTCTTTTGAGCCCGTTTTTTGTCTAAGAACTGATACACAGGATCATCTTGTGGATGTGTTTTGATTAAGACATCCATTACCTGAAATAGTGTTTTCCTGAGGTCAGAAGAACCTCGTTTTGAAGTTGGAACACTTTTCTGTTCATAAGAGCCGGATTCGTTAACACCAGGGTCTACACCGGCAAAAGCAGTAATGGCACCCTTGTGAGTGAAACGGGAAACATCACCAATCTCAGCCATCAGTTGAGGACCGAGTGACGTTCCAACCCCTTTCATTGCCATAACAACGGGATACTCCGGAAGCTTGGATGCAGTTTCGTTCATGAGAGTGCGTAGCGACTCAACAGTAATAGAAGCACTGTTAAGTTGGTCAACTGCCTGCTTGATAATAAGCTTTGTAATGTCATCCTTAGGAAGTACAGGAACAAGCTCCTTTGCTTTTCCATAGATTTCTTCAGCTTTTGACTTGCTGAAGTTGTACTTCTTGCGTTTGCACCAGTTTTCATAGTGATCAATAAAAGCGTTTATGGACATTTTACGGACACAGTCTACATGCCAGTATGTAGATGCAAAATCGACCCATTTCTGGCTGCCGTCACTACGTGCAGGACTGTCAAAATAAGTATTAACACCAGGATAGGTTTGGTCAAGGATGCCGATAAGGTTATTCTTCATAGCCGTCTTGTGCTTCATGTAAAAGCCAAACTGACGGTTCATGGTTTTGAGTTGATTGCGTAATTCATCCATAACGCTATACTGTTTCAGATTTTGCCACTTGTCAAGTGCATATCGGGCAATTTTAACAGAGTCAGCTTTATCTGTTTTGACTTTACGAAGGGAATCGTTATCAAAATCCTTGATAAGCTTTGGGTTAATGGCACTAACGAAAAGATTTGCTTCGGAAAGTTGATGGGCAAGGACTTCGTAATAGCGTCCGGTATGCTCCATTACAATTCGGGACTCACCTTCGATAGACTTGATAAGTTTTACAAGCGAATTGATGTCACTGGATGTGTGTTTAATTTCAAAGGGTGTGGAAACAATTTCGCCAAAAGGCCGCATAATAGCAACCATACTTTTACCTTTTGAAACATCGATACCTACTGCGTTCATAAATTTGTCACTCCTTAAGATTATTGCAATGGATAAGTACCAGTTTTACTCATTGCCTA
>ENA-UAEF01000149-UAEF01000149.1-human-gut-metagenome-genome-assembly--contig:-NODE-149-length-14406-cov-5.399136_pt1 | contig 14406 bp, 10 predicted proteins | sample MGYA00244282_ERZ654277 | MGnify/ENA primary metagenome ERZ654277 (study PRJEB26926, sample SAMN06164999) | human gut metagenome | biome: ENVO:00009003; feature: ENVO:2100002; material: ENVO:00002003...
CATACGAGATCTAGTACGGTCTCGTGGGCTCGGAGATGTGTATAAGAGACAGGGTATGGTTACAGCAATTCCTGTCCGCACCAAGCGTGGACAGCTTATTATTAATCCGAATGTAGAACTTACGCGTACCCTGATTTCCAGACTGGAATTTTATGGCATCGCCAGTGTGCAGATTACAGAAAATAAACAGGTCGCTACTCCAATGGAAACGCCAAAAGATCCGGCATATTTTCCTGCCAAAAGCCCTGTTTCTGCACCAAGTCCGGTTTCTGATGCTTCTTACTCACAGAAGCTCAAAAGTTCTCCGGAATTCCAGCGTTTTCAGGTGGATTTCACCCTGCGTTCCCAGGATTTAAAGAACTGTTTTGATGCTTATCTTTCCGATGGAGGAACCGTAAACAAAGAAGAGCTTTTATCAAAGACCATTTCTTTAGTAAGTCCAAAGCAGACCACTCTGGATGTCTTTGATATGTTACATAATATGCGTCAGGTCAACGACAGCACCTATGCACACAGTCTGAATGTTGCCATCATCTCCCGTATTATCGGAAAATGGCTGCATTTTTCCAATGAAGAATTAGACACTCTCACCCTTGCCGGTCTGCTTCATGACATCGGTAAGACAAAAATTCCGGATGAGGTCTTAAATAAAGACGGAAAATTAACAGATGAAGAATTTCAGATGATTCGTAATCATCCGAAATATGGCTACGATATTTTAAAATCCCAGCCATTAAATTCCCATATTAAAAAGGCAGCTCTCATGCACCATGAACGTTGCGATGGTTCCGGTTATCCAATGGGGCTTACCATGGAAGAAATCGATGACTATGCACTCATCATTGCGATTGCCGATGTTTACGATGCCATGACAGCAGCACGCTCCTATCGTGCTCCCCTTTGTCCGTTTGAGGTGATCGCCGAATTTGAAAAAGACGGTCTGCAGAAATATAAGCCAAAGTATATTCTGACCTTCTTAGAGAATATTGCCAATGCATACCAGAACAACCGGGTTATGTTAAGTGATGGTACTTCCGCCCGCATTGTTTTATTGAATCATCGTCGTCTTTCCAAGCCACTGGTTCAGTTAGATGATGGAGCCTGTATTGACCTTGAGAAAAGTCCTTTATATATCAAAGCAATCATATAAACTACGAGAAACACGCTTTGCGAGTTTCTCGAGTTATCGCGGTGCTCGTCAAATCTGCATGCAGGCATGCGATTTTTCTCGCTACTCACGTAAACAAACAATATAGCCATCAAAAAACGACAGCTATATTGTAATTCCTTTTTTGCAAAAGCTCAACCTCTATTTTATTACCTGCTACCAGCATCTGCGGCAGCGTCTGTAACGGCATCTGCGGTAAAACATCTCATGAAACAGAAGAATTTCCGGAGCATCCATGTCTTCCCGGTTTTCCCCAAGTCCCGCCTTATCACGGATTCTCTTACAAATCTGCCGCAGCATCAGCCGATCCGGATACTCGTCAAACATGAGACTTCCCTCATATTCCATCTTATCGCATTCTTCTTCCACCAGTTCCTGTACTTTTCTTATCTCCATCGGATACATCTCTTTCATGCGGTCTAAATCCCTCTGATATTCTAGCTCCGTCATGTAAAGATTCTGGATTGGATTTGTCATATAAAAGGGCTGTTTGCCCGGCATCTGCTGCTGTTGCATCTTAAAGAAAATATCCTGATTATAATCCAATGTTTCCTTCTCTCCTGATTCTCATCAGTATAATATATGCAGGAGAGACTGTTTGTTGACGGCAAAAATGCTGTTATCTGTTTGTTTCCAACGACATCAGAAATAATACCGCTGTCAGTTCCTTTGGGAACATGGCATGCAGTTTCAGAATTTCTTTTGACGTCAGTGTGTCCTGTTGTGCCGCATAATATGCAGCCGCAGCCACCAGCATTTCTTTTCCAAAGTTTTTAACTTCTGCAATCAGTCCTGCCGGCTCCCTTAATTTATGTGCAATGATACATTCTGTCACCTGTCTCAACTCTGCATCTGCCAACTTCTTATGAAGTGTTTCCACAAAATGTTCCATGGAATATTCAATTGCTGCATCTACATCAAATACCTCTCCACAGATTTCTGCCGCTGCAAGGAAATATTCCCTCGGTGACATTTTCTCCTTTTCACTTCGTTCTGCCAGAAGTGTATGTACTTTATTAAATTCGCTTTTCTTAGCAAAACGTTTTACCGGCATTTCATCCCTGACCAGTAAATCCAGTTCTGTCATCCGATACAAAAAGTGATCCATTGCCCTGCGGTATTTCTCCATGGATTCCTTTTCAAAGGTATATACATAGCCATAATATTTTCCATAAACCTTCATGGTATCCTGGTATCCCATTCTGGCATTTGCCATTAAAAGAGCATGGTCAAAATTCATCATGGTTCCAAGGGAGCGGCTTGGCTTGATATAAGTTACATACGGCCGCTTGGCATAGGCATCGTGTGCCGGTGATGTATGTAAATCAACAGCAATAATCTGCTGTGCTCCCATTCGGATGGCAAGGTCAATTGGAAGATTATCATAATAGCATCCATCCAGATACGTTGTCTCTCCGATTTTATGCATCGGGAATAATGGAAAAATTGCAGAAGATGCCAGAATATAATCTTTCATAAGTCCTTCCGGAATGTCACGCTTTGTCAGTTCGCAGGGTTTTAAAGACGGAAATTCCACCGTAACCAATCCAAAATCTGTCTTTGATTTCCGAATCTTATCCTCTTCTATCAGTGTTTCAATAAAAGCAGTAAAAGGTGAAATATCTGCACCTTTATTCTTTACATATTTTTTCAGGAATGGACCAATTGCCTCTCTCTGGTCATACATGCCCTCTATGGTATCCGTCAGATTGATTCCATCCTCCATCATATCTTCCATGGTTATGGTGCTCCATAGTTCATAAGCCCTGTCATAATCTCCCGTTGCCATTAAGGCTCCGTTAATGGAACCTATGGATGTTCCGGTTACAATCTGATAATCGATGCCAAGTTCATTTAATGCTTTCCAGACTCCCAGTTCATAAGAGCCTTTCGTACCGCCTCCACTTAATGCAATTCCACGTTTCATATAAGTCCTCCTCCGGTTATCTCCCGGCTTCTGCCTTTCTTTTAAGAAAGCCAGACTGTCAGTTTCTCTCCATTGAATGCGAACTCATTTTTACGTCCTTTGTAACATACCACAAATTTCTTATATACTTTTTCATAACCTTTATGCAGCATCCGGACCGTTAATGTCTCATCCTTTGTGATGGTCATCTCATATTCATTATATACACCATCCTGATATGTAAAATCTTCTCCGTTATCCTGATAATGCACATAACGGTCTTCTCCCGGATATACATCAAGAATCAGGGTATCCAGTTCAATCTCTCCCACATACTGCATCGGTTCAAAACATGGGATAATGCTTCCTGCTTTTACAAAAACCGGGCATACATCAAGAGGTGCGTCTTTTACAATATACTGCTTTCCGGTATATTTTTCCCTTGTATCATAGTCATACCAGGTTCCCTCCGGCAGATACAAAAGTTTCTTCGTCATTCCCTGCTCTACTACAGGAGCTACCAGCATATGCTCTCCAAACAGGAATTCTCCATTGAGATTCCAGGTTTCTTTATCTTTCTCATAATGCAATACCAGTGGACGGATTACCGGCATACCATTCTGCTCCGTCTCATGGAATAAATCATAAAGGTATGGCAGTAATTTATAACGAAGTTCAATATATTTCCGGTTAATATTTAATGTCTCTTCTCCGAAAAGCCACGGCTCCTGTCTGGTAGAACCCTTGGAAGAATGATTCCGGAACAACGGTGAAAAACAGCCAACCTGTACCCATCTTGACAACAGCTCCGGCGTCACATCTGCACCGAATCCACCTACATCTGTTCCGATAAATACCATACCGGATAATCCCAGATTGCACATCTGTGGAATTGCCATCCGCAGGTGCTCCCACAGGCTCTGATTATCTCCTGTCCATGCTGTGGTATACTTTTGGGAACCACTGTAACAGGCACGGGTGATTACAAATGGTCTTCTGCCGTCCTGCTTCTTCAAGCCTTCATAGGTAGCCTTTGCCATCAGATGTCCATAGACATTGTGCATCTGGCCATGGTCACATGGTCTGTCTTCGTCTGTAAATACGACATCTTCCGGCAGTTCTCCACGAAAGCTTGCCGGCTCATTCATATCATTCCATACACCGCGGACTCCTAAGTCCACAAGATATTTCTGTTTCTCTCCCCACCACTGTCTTACCTTTGGATTTCCAAAGTCAGGGTATACCGCATCTCCAGGCCATACTGCATTTACATAGGTATCCCCTTCCGGTGTCTTGGCAAAATATCCCTGCTCCATGCCTTCATCATACATATCATAACCTGGGTCTAATTTGACACCCGGGTCAATGATAGTAACAATTTTAAATCCTTTTTTCTTTAAATCTGCAATCACTTCACCAGGCCTGCCAAAGTCCTTTTCATTCCAGGTAAAGACCCGGTAGCCATCCATATAGTCAATATCCAGATGAATCGTATCAATCGGAATCTTTAATGCACGGTATTTATCCGCAATTGCGCGAATCTCTGCGGAAGTCTCATATCCCCAGCGCGACTGATGATAGCCTAATGTATAAAGCTGCGGAAGCGGTGTTCTTCCGGTCAGATAAGTATAATCAGCTACTACCTCCGGCATATTATCCCCGGCAATAAAATAGTAATCCAGATTGCCACGGTCTGAGCCAAAGAAATAGTATTCCTTATTTTCTTTTGCCAGATCAAAATAAGTCTTACAGGTATTATCAAAAAAGATTCCGTATACGCAGCTTTCACGCAATGCTATAAAGAACGGGATTGATTTATACAATGCTTTAAAGGCTTCCGTATGCGCCGCCGGATTATCCGTATTCCACATCTCATAATCATAATTCTTCTTATTTAACACACCTGCTTTATCACCAAAGCCATAGAAGGCTTCGTCTCCTTCCATGCGTTTTACAGCCTGCACATGATAATTCTTATCTGTCGCCTGTGTCACCTCATGTCCCTCTGCTTTTAAGAATTCGATAAATTTCTCACTAATCTGTGTTGCAAATTTCCTTCCACCACGATAGTCCGCACAGAGAAGCTGTCCATTCACATCATAAAAATCCACCATAAAATTATCATATACGCGTATGATTAATTTTGCAGTCCGAACCTCAAGATAATCAATTCCTTCCTGCACATCAAAATGTATATGCTTTGACTTTTCTCCCTCGATGGCTTTTGAACGATGTTCCTCACATTCGAACGGAACAAACACATTTACAATGTTATCTGTCAGAACCTCTAAACTTCCCTTGCCATATTCAAATGCAAAATGAATGATTCCATTCTCCACATAATAAGATTTTCTTTTTCCCAGCATACTTTTTCCTCCGCTTTTGCTTATATTAGCAGTAATGTACCTCCCACTATCATAAGTAATCCAAAGAATGCCTTTGGCTGTAGTCTTTCATTTAAAAACACAGATGAAAATACAATTGTAACTACAATGCTTAGTTTATCAATCGGCACCACTACGCTGGCTTCGCCCAGCTGCAGCGCCCGGTAATAACAAAGCCAGGATGCTCCGGTCGCTATTCCGGATAAAATCAGAAACATTCCATCCCGGAAGGTCATACTCCGGACCTGTTTCTGTTTCTTTGTCACAAATACTACCACCCATGCCATAACAAGTACCACTCCAGTACGATATGCCGTCCCGAGATTGGAATTCACACCATCTATTCCCACCTTGGCAAGGATGGATGTCAGGCTGGCAAATACTGCCGACAGCAGTGCATAGATAAGCCATGTCCGGCTCTTTGTGCCACTGCTTTTCTTTCTGGTAATCATGAGCATCGTTCCAACGCCAATCAATACCATGGCAATGATTTTCTTCTCGTTCAGTCCTTCATTTAAGAAAATGACTGCCAGAATCATCGTCAGGATTGTACTGGATTTATCAATCGGTGTTACTTTATTTACATCTCCTAGCTGCAATGCCCGAAAATAGCAAAGCCAGGATGCCCCGGTCGCTATTCCGGATAATGTAAGATAAATTAACGTCCGCGTTCCTATACTTCCAATTGGAGTATAAGATCCGGTAAGCCGTACCATAATCCATGCAAAAATCAATACTACAATCGTCCGGATTGCTGTTGCAAGATTCGAGTCTATTTTCTTAATTCCAACTTTTGCCAATATTGCCGTAATACCTGCAAAAAAAGCAGAGCCACATGCATATGCAAGCCACATATTTATTCCTCTTTTCTATTATCCCGGGAAAATTCTGTCTTAATCTGCACTGCAGCAGACTTTATTTTTACCACCCACTTTTGCATCGTATAAATACAGATGCCACTTCACTTAATATCCATCCCCGTCATAATGTTTCAAATATTATCTTATTCCATTCTTCCGCCTCTTTCGGTATTTCTCTTCTCTTGTTTGTTCTTTCCTGCACCCTTCATTCCCCATACATATCCTATTTCAGAAATCCATTTACAATCTGCTCCTCTGCCTCTTTTTCAGACAGTCCCAGTGTCATCAGCTTAATCAGCTGTTCTCCTGCTATTTTTCCAATTGCTGCCTCATGAATCAATGCTGCATCGATATCATTTGCTGCAAGAGACGGAATTGCCTCCACCTTTCCATTGTCCATGATAATGGCATCACATTCTGTATGTCCGCTGCATGCATTATTACCACGAATATAAGAAACAAACTTCTGGTGGGAATCTCCCTTTGCTACCGAACGCGATACCACATTTGCACTGGAATGTGCTCCATTTAAATCTACCGTAAAATCTGTCTCTGCCTTCTGCTGTCCATGAGTCATAATACGTTCATGAATCACAAGGGACGCATCTTCTTTAAGGTCTGCTTCGGTTGTACGGATTGTGGAGTCTACTCCTTTAATCTGAACACTGTCCATATCCATGAATCCGCCTTCTTCCATGTGGATCACGGTAGTTGGATTTAAGACTCTGGCTCCATTTCCATCCCCTTCACCATAATGCTTTTCTACATATTTTACTTTTGCATTCTTTCCTATATAAAAGGTGTGTATTCCATCATGCTGTGATGTCTGGTCTCCGCAGTTGTGGATACCGCATCCCGCAATGATTGTCACATCTGCACCTTCCCCGATATAAAAATCATTATACACCAGGTCCTTTAAGCCACTTTCACTTAAGATAACCGGAATATGCATACTCTCATTCTTTGTTCCCGGTTTTACATAGATATCAATTCCCGGCTTGTCCTTCTTAGTTACAATATCAATATTTGCAGTTGTATTTCTTGCCTCCAGTTTTCCGTTGTTGCGGATGTTATATGCGCCTTCCGGCACGCTGTGCAAATCTGATATCTCTGCTAAAAGATTCTTTTCTATACTGTCCATTTTCTCACCTTTTCCTAGACTAATTTTTCCATCAAAGTAGAGCAGGCTTCACTGCTGCCTAACAGCTTTGGAAGCACTTCTTCCCGGCTTCCGGCTGTGCTTACTTCTCCATCTGCAATTACAATAATCCGGTCTGCAATGTTTAAGATTCTCTCCTGATGTGAAATAATCAGAATCGAGCCATTGATTTTCTGATACATATTCTCAAATACCTGAATCAGATTGTTAAAACTCCAAAGGTCAATTCCTGCCTCCGGCTCATCAAATATGGATAATTTGGTTCCTCTTGCAATTATCATTGCAATCTCAATACGCTTTAGCTCCCCACCGGAAAGGCTGTCATTTACCTCCCTGCCAATATAATCCTTTGCGCAAAGTCCTACTTCTGAAAGATAGGAACATGCCTGGCTGATGGAAATATCTTTTCCCGATGCCAGTGTAATCAAATCCTTTACGGTCAATCCCTTAAATCTTACCGGCTGCTGAAACGCAAAGCTGATTCCCTTTCTTGCCCGTTCGGTAATGGATAATCCTGTAATATCCTCTCCATCCAATAAAATCTGTCCGGAAGTTGGTGTTACTATTCCGGCAATCAGCTTCGCCAGCGTGGATTTACCTCCACCGTTTGGTCCGGTAATTGCCACAAACCGGTCTTCTATCTTCAGATTGATATTTTTTAATATTTCCTTGTCTGCTGTTTCATCATTTACCTGAAAACTAATGTCTTTTAATTCCAGCATTTCTCTTTCCTCACCTTACTGTCAGATTCACCTATCTGCCTCTCTGCGAACCTGGTTTTTATAAAAAAAGGATAGCACAAAATGGCTTATTTGCCAACTTCTTTCCCTTCTATTATACATTTTGGATTCTTTTTAATGAAATATTAATAAATTTTTATCGAGATTTACCGTTGTTTTTTTTCTTAAATAGATATATCCTTATTCAGTCAAAAGTAAATTATATGTAAAAAGTGTGTAATCTACTGGGAGGAGAACCATTATTATGAGAGAAAAACATTCTTTTTCAAGTAAGTGTAAGAACTTATTTTTTAAACTAAAAAACAAAATAAATACTTTTAAGAACCGGGAGAAAAAACCACATCCACACCTTGACCGTGCAGTTGTGATTATGAACAAATACTCTTTGGTATTCCATCTGTTACTGTCCTGTTTCCTCGTTCTGGTGATTGAATGTATTTCCAGACGAAATGTGCTTTCTGCATTTTCCTTTATTGCAGGACACACCATTGCTTACCTTTATAACTCATTTATTATTTTTGCAAGTTTATCCCTGGTCTATCTGATTCGAAGAAGAACACTTGCCCGTCTCTTAATCAGCGGCTTCTGGCTTTTCCTTGGAACCATCAATGGTGTTATTCTTTCCAAACGTGTAACTCCATTTGGTTTTACAGATTTGAAATGTCTGTCTGACTTATTTGCCATGCAGAACACCAAATACTTTACCTTTGGTGAAGCACTCGCCGTTATTATCGTAGTCGGTCTTTTCCTGCTTTTCTGTATCTGGCTTTTTATCAAAGGACCAAAATATCAGGGCAAAATCAACTGGATTGTAAGTCCGCTTATGGTTGCTGTTATCTTCCTGATGTTACCGGTAACTACCAAGGCAGCCCAGTCCAATAATATTGTTGCTTCCTATTTTGCCAATATTGCACAGGGCTATGAAAATTATGGTTTTGTCTACGGCTTCTCATCCAGCGTTGTTGACCGTGGTATGAGTAAACCGGACAGTTATTCCGAAGAGCGTATTGCCAAAATAGGGGCTTCCGTTCCGGAAGAAACTACCGAAGCTGCCGAAGATACGCCAAATATTATTGTTGTTTTACTGGAATCCTTTGTAGATCCTTCTGATGTTAAGTTCTTACAGACTTCAGAAGATCCGGTTCCGAATTTTCACAACTTATTAAACAACTATTCTTCCGGTTACTTAAAAGTTCCCGTTGTAGGTGCCGGAACAGCCAATACTGAATTTGAAGTATTAACCGGTATGAGCATGCAGTATTTTGGTACCGGCGAATACCCATATAAGACTACTTTAAAAGAAATCGACAGTTGCGAAAGTATTGCTTCCGACCTTGGAAGTCTCGGCTATGGTACACATGTTGTACATAACAACGGTGGTAACTTCTACAGCCGTGCCAATGCCTTCTCCCTGATGGGATTTGACAGCTTCACCAGTAAAGAGTGTATGAACATTCAGGAGTACACACCACTTGGTTCCTGGCCAACCGATAACATCTTAATCAGTGAAACCTTAAAGGCTATGGATTCTACCCCTGATCAGTCAGATCTGGTATATACCATTACCGTACAGGGACATGGTGATTATCCTACTGAAAAGATTCTTGAAAATCCGGAAATTGCAGTAAGCGGTGCTGCAGATGAGGCTTCTAACAATCGGTGGGAATATTACATTAACATGATTCACGAAGTAGATAAATTCATCGGCAACTTAACCGAAGAGCTTTCCAAACGGGATGAAAAGACCATCGTGGTATTCTTCGGCGACCACCTTCCTACCATGGGACTGACCGATGATGATATGGTATCCGGTGACATTTTCAAAACCAAATATGTTACCTGGAACAACTTTAATTTGCCAAAACAGGATGCTGACTGTGCTGCTTATGAATTATTGGCAAACATCACCAACCAGCTTGACATCCACAAAGGAACCATGTTCTCTTACATCCAGAGCCAGAAGGGTTCTGCTTCTTACGACGAGAACTTAGAGAATTTACAGTATGACCTTCTTTATGGAAAACGTTATGCTTACAAAGGAACAGATAAATATCCTGCAAGTGATCTGGTTATGGGTATTGATGATGTTACGATTAACAGTGTATGGAAATCCGATGACAATAAGTTATGTATTTACGGTTCCGGATTTACTCCTTGGACGAAAATTTATGTCAATGGAGAGAAGGTATCCACTTCCTTCTTAGGAAGCACCATGTTAAAGATTAATCTGGATGACATTGAAGACGGCGATACGATTGTTGCTAACATTGTAGGTTCCAGCAGTACCATCTTCCGAAGTTCCAACGAGTTCCTCTATGAGGATCCGGATATAGAAGATACCGAAGAACAGACAACCGAAACGGAGCAGCCTTCTACTGATACAGAAGGTTCTACCCAGACCACTGAGAAATCCACTGAGCAGTCCTCTGAACAGTCTTTAAGTGGTGCCGGTACAGCAACTGACCAGTCTGTAGAGCATACAGTCAATACTCCACTGACACAGAATTAAAATAATACACAGAAAGCCCCGATGGGATGAATTCTTCTATCAGATTTCTCCCATCGGGGCTTTGTTATTTCTTTTATTTCACATAATTTTTGTCTACGTTGACCACGATATGATACTGTTCGCCCAGCTTTTCTTTTACCTGATGCTCCAGTTCTTTTAACACTGCTTCATCACTGGAACGGTAGCCAAATGGAATCACTACATCAAAGATAAGATTGGTATGGGTCGGTCCCTGAACCATACGGAAATCATGCATGGTAATGACCTCATCAATATCCTTTAAAATACCTGTAACCGTTTCTTTTATCTCGGTCAGTTCCTTGCTTCCGGTAATCACCGGATCCATATGTATGACAGCCTCACAATTCAGTTCCTTTTTCAATTTCATTTCTACATTGTCTATCATATCATGTATTACAAGGATATTCATTTCTGCCGGCACTTCCGCATGTAGTGATACCATCAGACGTCCCGGCCCATAATCATGTACGACTAAATCATGAATACCGATAATCATTTTTTCTTCCAACACCAGATGTTCTATCTCTTTTACGAATTCTTCCTCCGGTGGCTGTCCCAGCAGTGGATTTAAAGTCTCCTTCGCTGCATTAATTCCACCATATAAGATAAACAGTCCTACCGCCACACCACAGTAGCCGTCAATATTGACTGACGTAAATTCTGCAATCAATGTGGTGATTAAAACCACAGATGTGGTAATGCTGTCGCTTAAGCTGTCCATGGCCGTTGCCCGCATAGCCGCTGAATTAATCTTCTTTGCGACTCTCCTGTTGTAGAAGGTCATATACAGCTTTACAGCAATCGATATCAGCAGAATCACGATAATTAATGCAGAGCATTCCGTTGCTTCCGGATGAAGAATCTTTCTGATGGAATCCTGTATCAGTTCCACTGCCATAATTAAAATAACTGCAGCAACCACAAGCCCGGAAACGTATTCCATTCTTCCATGTCCAAATGGATGCTCCGGATCCGGCTTTGCTGCTCCCAGTTTAAAGCCCAGCAATGTTACAATGGATGAGCCGGCATCCGACAGGTTATTAAATGCGTCCGCTGTAATTGCAATGGATTTACTGATGGTTCCCGCAATAAATTTTCCTGTAAATAATAATACATTTAGCAAAATACCTACAATACCACATAAAATACCGTAGGCAAGCCGTACCTTCTCCGGCTTGTCATCTTCCCGGATAAATATCCGGGCTAATAATGTTATCATAAATCTTCTCCTTTTGCTCCCTTATTCGTTCCGCACTAATTCAATATTTTAAAATTCTTCAGTGGCCAATATCGGAAAATCGCTTTTCCAAGTATTTTACTTTTCTTCACATAGGTATTGGTCCAGTATCTTCCATCATAGGAGTTATTCCGGTTATCTCCCATTACAAAATAGCTGTCCTCCGGCACTTCAAAGGTATACGGTCCTGTAGCTACCGTCCATGTCTCTTTGAGATAATCCTCCTCTAAGAGTTCTCCGTTGACATATACTTTGCCACCTTCTATCTTTACCGTATCTCCCGGACAGCCAATGACACGTTTTACATAGCTCTGGCTCTCATCATCCGGAAACTTAAAGATAATGATGTCTCCCCGCTCCGGTCCGGAAAACAGATATGACCATCGGAATCCAATCAGCTTATCTCCGGTCATGATTGTATTTTCCATGGAACCGGATGGAATCTCTGCATTAATTAACACAAAACGATTTAAAAACATAGCAATCAGCACCGCTGCTACAATCGTAATTACCCAGCTTAGAAATTCCCCTGCCACAGAAGCTGCATTCTTTGTATCGGATTTTCTTCCTTTCTTCCTGCGTCTGCCGCCTTCTGAATATTCCTCTTCTGGTTCTTCTAATTCTTCCCGGTTGTCCTCTGACTCTTCCGGTTCTTCGATATTCTCAAAGTCATCTATATATTCTAATTCTTCATTTCTTTCTTTTTTCTGCATCTAAATTGCCTCCGGTCTCTTTCCTTCCCGTTGTTCGTTCTATTATACTCCAAACAGGAAAGAAATTCCACCGGAAATGCTTTGCGAGTTTCTCGTGTAAATTAAAAAGTCCCCGAAACACAACGTTTCGGGGATGTTTTCTATGTGTTCAATGACATCTGCGTTATCTAAGTATTCAATGACATCCACTCGGCTAGGATTCAAACTTCGTCTGCGACTCGTTTTCATCAAGTCTCGGGATGGGCTTTCACACTAAGTTCACGCTTCGCCTATGGCTCGCGTTCTCTAAATGTTCAATGCCTAGCAAACGCCCTGGGCAAGCATAGCCTCAGCTACTTTTTCGAAGCCTGCGATGTTAGCTCCTGCTACATAGTTACCTTCCATGTTGTAACGTTTTGCAGCATCATCAATGTTATGATAGATATTTACCATAATCTGTTTTAACTTAGCATCTACTTCTTCGAATGTCCAGCTTAAACGCTCTGAGTTCTGGCTCATCTCTAATGCAGAAGTTGCAACTCCACCTGCGTTAGAAGCTTTACCACAGATGAACCATACTCCGTTATCCTGTAAGTATTTGGTTGCATCTAAGGTTGTAGGCATGTTAGCACCTTCACAAACTGCTTTACATCCGTTTGCTACTAACTGTTTTGCATCATCGATAAGAAGCTCGTTCTGTGTAGCACATGGAAGAGCGATATCACATTTAATCTGCCATACACCACGGCCTTCATGATATTCTGCACTCTTTCTTGCAGCAGCATACTCAGTAAGACGAGCACGTTTTACTTCTTTTACTTCTTTTAATAATGCAACATCGATTCCTTCCGGATCATAAATCCATCCGGTAGAATCAGAACAGGTAACAACTTTTGCACCCATCTGCTGCGCTTTCTGGATAGCGTAGATTGCAACGTTACCAGCACCAGATACAACAACTGTCTTACCTTCCATAGATTCACCATGGCATTTCATTAATTCTTCTGTAATGTATAAAAGACCATATCCGGTAGCTTCTGTACGAGCTAAAGATCCACCATAGGTAAGTCCCTTACCTGTCAGAACACCTTCATACATTCCACGGATTCTCTTATACTGTCCAAACATGTATCCGATTTCTCTTGCGCCTGTTCCGATATCTCCTGCCGGAACGTCAACGTCAGCGCCAATATATTTGCAAAGCTCGGTCATAAAGCTCTGGCAGAATGCCATTACTTCACGGTCTGATTTTCCCTTAGGATCAAAGTCAGAACCACCTTTACCACCGCCGATTGGAAGTCCTGTTAAAGAGTTTTTAAATACCTGCTCAAATCCTAAGAATTTGATGATTCCGATATTTACGGAAGGATGGAGACGAAGACCTCCCTTGTACGGTCCAATAGAATTGTTGAACTGTACTCTGTATCCTGTATTAACCTGAACCTGTCCCTTGTCATCTACCCAAGGTACACGGAATTTAAGCTGTCTATCCGGCTCGGTTATTCTCTCAAGTAATGCTTCTTTACGATATTTCTCCTCATTTGCTTCGATTACCGGTCTTAAAGACTCCAGTACTTCTTCTACTGCCTGAAGGAATTCTGGCTCAGAAGCGTTTTTTGCTTTTACTCTTTCTAATACTTCATCAACGTAGCTCATATTATATCTCCTTTACATATTAATTTGAGTATTATATATCTGTCTCTTATACACATCTGACGCTGCCGACGATA
>ENA-UAEF01000162-UAEF01000162.1-human-gut-metagenome-genome-assembly--contig:-NODE-162-length-13386-cov-4.939089_pt1 | contig 13386 bp, 6 predicted proteins | sample MGYA00244282_ERZ654277 | MGnify/ENA primary metagenome ERZ654277 (study PRJEB26926, sample SAMN06164999) | human gut metagenome | biome: ENVO:00009003; feature: ENVO:2100002; material: ENVO:00002003...
GGGCTTCCACATTGACTGCAAAGGAAGGGTCCTGCTGTGCCGCCCGCTGCGCCTGACGCAGTTTGCGGCGTACATTGCCGGAAAGGTATTCATCGGCAGTCACATAATGGGGCGATCCGTCCTGCTCCAGCTGTCCCGGTACACGGAAGATCACGCCTTGCAGTTCTCCGGCCAGTTCTTCTTTTGTTTTTCCGGTAAGCTGGCTCATATAGCCCATATCCACGCAGGCTTTTTCCGAGATGGACACCGCCAGTGCTTCGCTTGCCGTATCCACGGCAGCCACCGCCTGATGGGGCTTGATGGTCCGTTTGGTAAACATATCCGCCTTGCGCTCCAGCTTTCCGTCCTCGTCGATGACTTCCAGCGCACAGAGCAGGTAATAGGAAGAATCATCTGCATAGGCCAGTCGGTTTGCACGGTCATTGATGAGACCGTATTTGGCAGAAAAGCTGTCATAGAGCTGGTTCAGTTCCGACTGCTTCTCCCGAATGGTGCTGTCCGGAACCGCTGCATCCATCTGAAGGTCGATCAGTTCCTGCACACAATCACGCAGTCCCACAAGACCTTTTACACGGGCTTCGGCGGTGGCGTTGAGGTCAGGACGCACCATACGGCTGTTTTCCCGGTAGTACACCTGCCCGTCTACAATGGCATAGGAATAGTTCTTCACATTGGGGTCGGCAGGAATGGAGGTGTCAATAGCTTCGCCTTCGCCCAGCTCCGGCAGCTCTGCCTCCTGATAAGTGCCATGAATATACTTCACCGCATCATGCAGCTGGTCGGAAAGCTCCAGTCCCTCGATAGGGTTCACGGTGTAGTCCATACCATGAGCAGTGCTTACCGGCTCCTGTCTGCCCAGCACCATTTCCGGGTGGTCGATAAAATACCGGTTGATGGCAAATCCGTCCTCCGTCTGTCCGGTTTGAGTCCATTCCGGCACGATGTCCAGCGGGCGGTCCCGCTTTTGGAGGAAGATGATGTCCGATACCACCTCGGCACCGGCATTCTTTTTGAACGCGTCATTAGGCAGACGGATAGCTCCCAGCAGCTCGGCACGCTGGGCAAGATAGCGGCGCACGGTGGAATCCTTGGCGTCCATAGTATAGCGGGAGGTTACAAAAGCCACCACGCCGCCGGGACGCACCTGGTCCAGTGCTTTGGCGAAAAAGTAGTTGTGAATACTGAAATTCAGCTTGTTGTAGGCTTTGTCATTGACCTGATACTGACCGAAAGGTACATTGCCGATGGCAAGGTCAAAGAAGTCACGCCTATCGGTGGTCTCAAAGCCGCCTACTGTGATGTCCGCCTTGGGATAGAGCTGCTTTGCGATGCGCCCGGAAACAGGGTCCAGCTCCACGCCGTACAGACGGCTGTTTCGCATTTTCTCCGGCAGCATACCAAAGAAATTGCCCACACCCATAGACGGCTCCAGAATATTTCCGGTCTCAAATCCCATACGGTCCACCGCTTCATAGATGGCCTGAATGACCGTAGGGCTGGTGTAATGGGCGTTGAGGGTAGAGCTTCTGGCGGCGGCATATTCCTCCGGGGTCAGCAGTTCTTTTAGCTGGGCATACTCTAAAGCCCATACCGGTTTCTCCGGGTCAAACGCATCAGAGAGACCGCCCCAGCCCACATATCGAGAAAGAACCTCCTGCTGTTCGGGGCTTGCCTGCTGTCCGGCAGCTTCCAGCTCTTTCAGCAAACGAATGGCATTGATATTTGCCTGGAACTTGGCTTTCGGACCGCCTTCGCCCAAATGCTCATCGGTAATGCGGAAGTTTTTTGCATTGCGGCGCAGGTTAGCCTTGTATTCCTCATAGGAGGCTTCCTCGGCAGCTTTGGCATTGGGGAAGGTCTGCCACTGGCCATTGACCTGAATGGAAACCGGGTGTTCATCCAACACTTCCTCAAAGGTTTTCTCCGGCTCAGTCACAGGGGCTGGTGGCTCCGGCTCCTCGATATGCAGTCGTTCCACCACCACATCATAAGGCAGATTGTTCTTATCGCCCGGATAGACGGCCATGGTCTCGGAATGGAAGGTCGGGGATTCGGTAGCCGGTTGGGGCTGCTCCTGTCCAAAACCGTCCTGCTGACGGGCATACATCCCGCGCAGCAAAGGCGCAACCTCATCCCAGCGGAAATACAGCATAGCCAGACGCTTTTCCTCTGCATCCATGACTTCCAGCTCCATGCCCTGTGCCGTGGTACGGTAATCGGCAATATCGCCGGTCTCCAGATTCAGTGTCTCGATCTCACCGGAATAGGCTCTGCTCAGCCAGTAGGCGATCTCGCTGTTGCTCCTGCCGGATTGCAGCAGCGTGGAAATCTGCTTTTTATCCGCTTCATCCATCAGTCCATGAGCCAATACATCCCGCAAGTCCTGATCTGCCTTGTCCGGGTCAGTAGGAAGAAACTCGGTATAGTAAGCATTGCGGCGGTCTGCCCGAAGCAGCTGCTCGAACTGTTCTTTGCGCTCTGCCCGGTAGATGGGATATACCATGCCGGTGGGCAGAAGCTGTACGGTGTCCTCCCGCAGCTCGGTGATCTGATAGGCGTCATCCTCGATATACACGGTATCGCCCACGGCATAGACCGGGGCGGCTGGGTCATAGGAGGTTCTTTGCGGAATTGGGCGGCGAACTGCGTCATATTCCTCATCGGAAATGGAAACTTCGGAAGTCTGCTCTGTCTCGGCATCTGACATCACCTGTTGGATAAACGGGGCATTGTCCAGTTTTTCCGGGTCTGCCACCTGGCCGTTGACGATCCCTCTTTCCTCCAGGGCTTCCCGGATGGCGATGGGGTCGATGTTGTCAAAACGGTCCTGTTCTTCTTCGGTATAGAACCGGTCCTCCTGAATCAGCTGGGCAAGCCTGCGCTGTACCTTCGGCCAGGGCAGCTGCGTTTCCTCCGGGCTGCCGGCACGGACAACGAACAGGCTGTTGCTGTTACTGCCGCCGTATTCCTGAGCCAGCCATGCGGCGGTATCTTTTTCTCTTGCATGGTCTTTCATATAGCGGACAACAGCGTGTTTACTCTCGATATTGCCGTTCCATGCACAAAGGGCAGTATCAATATCTTCCTGAGAAAGAGGGCGCAGAAGCTCATGGAGCTTTGGATAGGTTTCGTCGATCACTTCCCGGTGCAGTCGCTGTCGGAACTCCGGCACATCCGAATAGAGGCGGATCAGCTCCATATCCTTAGAACCAAGGACCGCACGGCGCACAGCGGCATTGCCCTCGATGACAGCATTTTCACGGTCAGAATGCCCGCAGGCATTGCGGTATGCGGCATCCTCGGAAATGGCGGCAGTCACCACAGTCTTATACTGCTCAAACTGCTCCCGAAGGGTAGGCTTTGGCGTTTCTTCCTCCATCTCCGGCTGCTGGGCTTGAATGGCATCTTCTTCGGCCAGTTCCTGTTCAGACTGGATTTTGTCATACTGCGCCTGTTCCTGTTCGGTAAGATAGCGGCCTTTCTGGACAAGAGAGGTAATGCGCTTGGCAACCTTTTCCCAGTTCAAGTGAACATCCGGGCAGTCCTGCTTTTTATAGTGCAGTCCTTTCCCATCGTGATCTTCGCCGCTGTGTGTTGCGCCGGACAGGGCATGAGAGCGTCCGCCAATGCCATACTCGTCTTTGAGGAATCTCACTTTCTCCTTATCCGTATGGTTTTCCATGAAGAACGCATAGATACGGCCTTTTCCTCCGGCGAAACTGCTGCCGCCGGTCATAGCGGCGTCGATCTCATCCTCGGTAATGAAGTGCTGGACGGTTGGCACTTGGGAAAGCTCTGAAGAAAAGGTCCTGCGGGGCAGGTCAAGGTCCTTCAGGTTCTCCCAGATCTCCCTTGGTCTATGATAGTGAAAACGCAACAGGTCACGGTCCTGCTGATAGGCAGTCCAGAAGGCGGCGTATTCTTCCTTGAGTGTCTGGCGGAAAGCCGGGTCACTCAGCTGCTCCGTCAGGCGGCGAGTCTCCTCCGGGAAACCATTGCCTTTGATCTCTGACAGGCAGGACAAATATCCGGCTTTTCTGGCGTCCTCACTGAGATCGTGATACAGATGCCAGAGCTTTTCCGAGAGGAGGGAGCGTTCATAGCCTGCCGCTTCTGCAAGCTCCACATTGGAGGCAAACTGGCCGCTCTCCAAAAGCTCCCCGATACGCTCTGCGGCGCTCTCCCAGGAAATGACCTGGGCAGACCTGTCATAACGGACAGACTTCCCGTGGGAAAGATGGATACCATCCTCGGCATACCATGCGCTCACACTGCCAAGGCCATTGCCGCCGTGGTACAGCGTTTTCAGTATCTCGGCAATCTCAGCGGTGGTTTTCTGCTTTTCAAAGGCTGCAACCACACGCTCCCTTTGACGGTCTGTATTGCCGCCCAAACGCAGCACATGGTCGATGTCATTTTGGGCAAAAGAAAAAGCAGAGGATGTATGCGCTACATTCTCTGCTTCATCTATGGATTGGATCTGTTCCGCTTCGGAGAGGAACAGGTTTAGGGTCAGCTGTTGATAAGCTCCGCCATCAGGATCTCCTCGGCCTGGGCTTTGCAGGTGTTCATCAGCCCCACCCACTTCATGGGATCGCTGGCTTTCAGTTCCTCGGTGGCTCCCGCTTCCTTCGCCAGCTGGGGCATCATCTGCTCCAGTCTGCTCTGGGCGGTCTCGTCGATCTCCAGAAGGTGCGGGTACAGCTTCTCGCTCAGCAACATCTGGTTGTAGAGGATGGGACGGTGTTCCTTCAGGTAGGTTTTCCTCATCCTGCCGTACTTGCCCAGGGGTTTCTCCGGCTGCTGGCTCAGCTTCAGGTCGGGAATCAGATAGTCTCCGTTCTGGATATAGGTCATGGGATTGTTCATCTTGTTTGCTCCTTTCTTGGTTGGCTTCGCGCTCTGCATTTCGGACGGTAACGCCGATCTGCCGCAGCACCTGCTGGTTGATCTGGCTGACCGCTGTTCCCAGCGCTCCGATGGTTGCCGGAGTATTGAAATCAAAGATCGCCATGAAATCTTCGTGGTCGAAGTAGCGTTCCGGCTCCAGTCCACAGCGGGACATCAAAGCGTAAGTGATACTGACGGTGGCTGCTGCCTTGAACTGTACTCCGATGTTAAACTCATCATATTCCTCCAAAAAGGAACCGTCAACGATATAGAAGAAGTCCTGCTGATGCTCCGTCCAGTATTCCTCAGCCAGTTTTCCGGCTACCTCGGTGAGCTGTCCGGCAAGGTCATCACCGGAAACATCATAGGTGCGCTCAAGCATGGCCTGCACCGAATCCAAATGGCGCTCCTCCAGCTGCCACAGCCAGGGAGTGCGGGAATGTTCACGGGTTCCGGTGTCGGAAATATCAAAGACATAGCGCAGGCGGGGCCTGTCCCCGGAATCGTCCACCAGAGCGATTCCCTTGGAGCCGCGCCTTACATACCGGCCCATCTTTTCATTCCACAAATCGTACTCTGCACAGGCGGTGGCGTCCGGTCGCTGGGCGTAGATCATCAACTGCTCATGGAACGGGTACTTGTAAAGGCGGGAAGCAGTGGTGAGAAACCCTGCCCATTCCTGCCAGCTCCCCGTGAGCTGCGTTGTTACCTTCTCCGCCATCTGTGCATATAGTTCAGCTTTGGTTGGCATAGTGTTCTGTCCTCCTTTCAGTTTTGGGGTAAAAAGGTGGGGTGGCATATTGCCACCCCATCCCTGCGATTATGGTGTTTACTGGTCAAAATCCGGATACAACTCCAGCTCGGCAAACTCGGCATCACTCATGGCCTGGAGCTTGCCCAGTGCGCTGTCTGTCAACTCCCGCAGCTCGGTTTCCTCCGGGGCCAGCTCGCCGCGCATCTCACGTAGGCTGTCGATCAGTCCGGTGCGGCTGCCGGTATTGTAAATGCACATCAGGTTCATTTCCTCAAAAGTAAAGTTTCCCATATCAAATCTCCCTTTCCGCACTCTTTTTTGGCGCTATCTTTTTGTGTTCTGCCTTGGGCTGGCTTTTCAGCTGCTCCATGACGGACTTTTTCTTTTCCCGTTCCTCCCGATGGGCAGCGGTAGCCAAATCCATGAGGGAAATGGGCTGACCGTTGCGGGCCTGCTGTTCCAGCTCTGCCACCGTAGGCTCTTTTGCGCCATTGTTGATGATACCGTCGATCATGCCGTAATCGTCCTCCACGGCCATCTCCGCATTTTTCAGCGGATTTTCCGGCAGGAATCCGGGGATCTGGGTAAAACCAACACTGTCACAGTAATGACAGGATACCTTACCGTCCTGCTTGATCGCAACGATGTCACTGACACTCATAGAAGGACTGTGAAAATCCGCCGGCTTTTGCAGATTAAACTGCTCATATAGTTTTTCCAGCTGCTCCGGTACCGTGCCAGACTCCCTCAGCGGAGCTGTGTAAATGAGGTCATAATTGCTGCGGTCTATGGAAATGTCATGGGACTTTAACCAATCCAGATTCATAAAGCGCACATTCTGCGGATCGTCACGGCTCACCTGATAGATGGCAAAGCAATCTCTGTTCTGAGCAAGAAATGCCTGTTCCCGTTCCTGCTGATGTTCCTGACGCTCCATGACCTTTTCGTGGAACTGAGGGCTTTTCTCCCATTCCTCACGGTCCACGCCAAAAAGACCGCCATGATCCATGATTTCCTGCGGGTCAAACACCATGCTCTCCGTATTGTCCTCATGCAGCACATAAACGGTCAAACCGGCGGCATCCAGTTCCAGCGCCCGTTCTCTGGTAACAGGGAACATCCCATCATAGGAGTAGCCGTATTCCTGCATATCCGGTGTGGAGACCTGCTCATCCGGCATGGGGTATTCATCCAGTGCCTGCTCCTGTGCTTCCGGCAGCTGGGAAGAAGCAGCCATCTGACTGACCTCTGCCTGCATCTGCTGGTAGGCAGCTTCCTGCAAGGTCTCAATCATGGACAACGGTGCGTATTTTACCGAGTCTCTGCCCAAATCGTTGTCATCACAAATCTGGAGAACTGCCTTCATGCGGGAAATCTCCGGCATATCCAGCTGACCACCATCCAGCTCTTTCATGGACGCGGCATCGTAAAGGGTATAGTCCCAGCCGCTGTCACAGGACTGGATATGAAGATAGGTGGCATCGTCGATCAGAAACAAAGCCTCCTGCTGGTTGGCGTCCGCCCCCAGCACTTCCATTTCCGGCATTGCCGCAGCCAGTTCCTTTACCGCTTTTTGCACCAGAGGATTATCACGGTAATAGTCGATTGCCTGGATGGTGTCCAGGTCAATGGTCTGGCCGGTCAAAATCGGAAAAGGTCCTTCATAGTCGCTTCCGTCTTTCAGCTCAAAACCAATGCCCTTGATCCCGTTCATTCGCTCTGCCGGAATCTCCTGATAAATGCGGATTGCTTCCTCCAAAGACAGGTTATCGTGGTATTCTCCGAGGTTTGGAAATTCCATGCACTCTGCTACATAGTAGGTCAGATCGCCGGTCTGCTGTCTATCAGATACCTTAGCGGCATCTTCTGGCTGCTCTATCGGGGCGGGTTCCGGCTCTACCTTTGCATGAGGGTCGATTCCGCGCTCTTTGCAGATTTCCTTATAGTGGTGCTCAATGTCGGAGATCAAAGTGCCGGAGGTTTTGTTGATGGTCTCCAAACTGGCTCTCAGCTCTTTCAGCTCTTTGCCCTGGCTCCAGCTTGCAATATAGCCGAAGCTGTTTTCTCCGGTCTCGATGCCAAAATACTTGCAGACCGCATAGGAGATGCTTTCAGCCTCCACTTCCTCCGTGTGGCGGTCTTTCCTCTGTTCTTGCAAAAACTGGGTGAGGGTAGAAAAGCCGCCAACAAAATTCAGCCCTTCTTCCTCGGTCAGGATCAGGCGTCCATCTTCCGCCAGCTCCAGCGGCTCTGTCAGCAGAACGGAACCTGCATGGTTTACAACCACTTGTTCTTCTACACAGACCGGCTCTCCGGGGTCGTAGTCAGAACCGCGCAGGTCATAGCAATAAACGCCCTCCGGCAGATTATCACGGACAATCCGCCCATTGGAGAACAGACCGGGTTTATCAAACAGCTCGATCTCCTGATATTGCTCGTCATTGGCAATCTGAATCTTTTTCTGATTGTGGAGCTTGCTGTGGGCAATCTCGTGTACTGTGGCCGAAACCGTCTGCACCTCACTCATGCCCTGACGAATGGCAATTTTCTGATGATCAGCAGAAAAATAGCCGTCCGTATCAGCGGCCATTGCTTCAAAAGTAATCGGCACCGGTGCGCTGCGGCGCAGGGCCTCCATGAATGCCTCATAATTTGGCACATTGCCGGAAAGGGAGGAAGCAAGCTCCGGCAAAGGTTTCCCGTCGGTCTGGCTCACATCAAAGACCTTGACCGGACGAAACATGGGGATTTCGATTTCTTTTTCCTCTGTGACGATCTTTCCGTCTTTATCCAGAATCGGAGCCTTGGTATCTGGGTCCAGCTTCTGCTCCTCGATTTTCTTCTTATACGGTGTGGGGGCGATGATGGTAATGCCATGCTCGCCCTTTTTTACATGACGCTCAAACTGGTCTTTCCACTTATTGTATCCGGCTACCAAAGTGGCGTCCGGCTTCTGCATATAGATGAGCATGGTGTTGTTTACCGAATAGCGGTGGAAGCGGGACATAACGGACAGATAGCTCATATACTTTTCACTCTCAAACAGTTCTTTGATGCCCTGCTCGATGCCATCTGTGATTTCCCTTAGCCGCTCTCGGTTGGTGGGTTTGTTCTCAGCCATGATTTTCAATCTCCTTTCCAAGTGTGTGATTTCTGCTGTGTGTTCTGCAATCCATGCCTTTTGTTCTTCTTCACTTTCATAAAGAAAAAGGTCCAGCAGGTACTCTACATAGGCTTTCTTCTGGATCGCTTCCACAAAGCGGGGGTGCGGTTCTTCCTCCGGTGTCCTGGGAGAACGGTCGGCTTCCCATTTTTTCAGCAGATAGTAGTAATCGGACAGTACGCGGTAACAGCGCTGTCGATCCTCCCGAAACTTCTGTGCCTCGGTTTTTTGCCGGACATATCTCCTGCGGGGAGGGGCCTGACTGTCATAGATCAGGCCAAAGTCCTGTGCCAGTTTCTCCGCCGCTTCTTTTGGGGAGAGGTCAAAGAGCTTTGCGGTAAAGTCGATCACATCCCCATCTTCACCGCAGCCAAAGCAGTGGAACCGCTGGTCTACCTTCATGCTGGGGTTCTTATCATCGTGAAAGGGACAGCAGGCCATACCATTTCGTTTGACCTCGATCCCATAAAACGCTGCCGCTTCTCTGGTGCTGACCGACTGCTTGACCGCTTCAAATACATTCTCTGCCATGTGCCTTTAACTGCCGGACTTTTTCACAGGGGGCTGGTATCCGGCGGCTTTCGCACGCTCACTGGCAGCTTTGCGACGCTCGGCGCTGTATGGCTCCCGGACTGATACACACCGCTTGGGGACGGTAAAGTTATGGGCGTCCTTTCGGGTGATCTGGTCGGGGTGCTTTTTTGCCAGCAGTTCCAGCTTCTCCATCAGACGGGGATCGTGGGTGTAGACCTCAGCCATTGGTTCTGCCTGGTTATAGAGGAGAATGGTTTCCCGTTCCACTAAAGAGAGCTTCATCGGCTGCCTCCTTTCCGCTGGTCAAATTCCAGCTTGAAGTTGGCATACTGTCCATCGTCCTCCAAAACCACAGTGGCATCGTAGGTCTTGCCGGTTTTCTCCGAATATAGCCCCGTCACACGGACACAGCCATCGTTCAGCAGCGCAGACACCACAGCTTTGGTCGGCTGTTTTTTCTTGGCAGCCCACCATTTGTTGTTTTTCCAGATTGCAAATTTGCAAGAATCATTCTGACAGAAGAAGCCTTTTTGCAGTTCTGCAACTTCACCGCCGCAGCGAGGGCATTTGCCCACCACCTCACGGGGCGGAGTGAACAGGTACTCAGTTCCCTTGATGACCTGATAAGTCCCCACCAGATCTTTCAGCATGGTGCTGATCCCGTCCAGAAACTCCTCTGGGGCAAGCTGCCCGCGCTCGATCTCGCCCAGGCGATACTCCCACTCGGCAGTCAGAAGCGGCGATTGCAGTTGTTCCGGCAGCACCGTGATAAGGGATACTGCATCGTGGGAAGGAAGAAGCTGCACCGTTTTTCTGTTCTTTTTTCGCTCCAGAAAACCGGCAGATACCAGCTTTTCCAAAATACCGGCACGGGTGGCCGGTGTCCCCAGACCTTTTCGCTCGGCATCCTCCGGCATATCCTCTTTTCCGGCAGTCTCCATCGCGGACAACAGGGTGTCCTCCGTAAAGTGCTGGGGCGGACTGCTTTTGCCTTCTTTGACGATTGCCGCAGAAACCGAAAGGGTCTGTCCTTCGGTCAGCTCCGGCAGGGCTTTCTCTGCGCCCTCTTTTTTCGTCTCTGCATCCTTCATTTTGGCACGGTAAGCGTCCTCCAGTGCTTTCCATCCGGGGTGCTTCACCGTTTTTCCTTTGGCGATAAACTCCCCACCGGCACACGCTGCAATCACAACGGTTTCCGAATAGATATGGGGCTGGGCTACGGCGCACAGCAGACGCAGGGCCACCAGCTCCAGCACCGCTTTTTCTCCCGCAGGAAGGGCAGAAAGGTCTGCATCCTTGAGATTTCTGGTAGGGATTACTGCGTGGTGGTCAGTTACTTTCTTATCGTTGATGACCACATGGGGGTCACAGGTAATGGCGATCCCTTTGCGAAACGGCATAGCATTGGCAACCAGATTGACCAGCACCGGCAGGCTGTCTGCCATATCACCGGTCAGATAGCGGCTGTCAGTACGGGGATAGGTGCAGAGCTTCTTTTCATACAGGCTTTGCAGATAGTCCAGGGTCTGCTGGGCTGTAAATCCAAGCAGGCGGTTGGCATCTCTTTGCAGAGTAGTCAGGTCATAGAGGGCAGGCGGCTTTTCGGACTTTTCCTTGCACTCCACCTTTTTGATTGTGACATTTACACCCTGACAGGCTTCTTTCAGCTGCTCAGCAGCAGCCTTATCCGCCATGCGCTCCCCGGATACGGTAAGACCGGGCAGCTCCAGCGCCACGGTATAAAAGGGAATCGGCTGAAAGGTGTCGATCTCAGCTTCTCGCTGAACAATAAGCGCCAGCGTCGGGGACATCACGCGCCCGATGTTGAGGGTTCGGTGATACAGCACGGAAAAAAGCCTTGTCGCATTGATCCCCACCAGCCAGTCGGCCTTGGCACGGCAGAGGGCAGCATCCCGAAGTCCGTCATAGTCCGCACCGGGGCGCAGGTTTGCAAAGCCTTCCCTTATGGCGGAGTCCTCCATCGAAGAAATCCAGAGCCTTTTCATCGGCTTCTTGCAACCTGCCAGCTCATAGACGCTGCGGAAGATCAGCTCGCCCTCGCGTCCGGCATCACAGGCATTTACCACTTCCGTCACATCCGGGGCATTCATCAGCTTTTTGAGAATATCAAACTGCTTTTTCTTATCTTTTCCCACCACCATCTGCCAATGTTCCGGCAGGATAGGCAGATCATCATATCGCCACTTGGCATACTTGGGGTCATAGCTGTCTGCATCTGCAAGACCGGCCAGGTGGCCCACGCACCAGCTGACACGCCAGCCGTTGCCCTCCAGATACCCGTCCTTACGAGCAGTTGCACCGATTACCGCAGCCAGACTTTGTGCAACCGATGGTTTTTCAGCGATTACCAGTTTATATCTCATCATCTTCAGCCTCCCATTCTTCCCGCACAGGCGTGTGCAGTTTTTTCTCTATGCTGTTTTCCTCATCCAGCAGCAGGTTATAACCGAACCGGTAGTCATAGCGGTACAGTTTCCCCAGCAGGTCATTGATGATGATGCGGCAAGCCAAAATGACACGAGTTTTATCCACCTGCATCAGCTGGTAGCGTTGATAATTGCTGTAATATTCTTCATAGCGGTGGGTACTGCGGACGGTATCTTCAAGCAAAATATCTACTGCGTCCTGACAACCATCTTCTTTTTCCCCTTCCATGCAGTTCAGAAGTTCCATCATCAGGGGAAAGCTCTGTTCATCCATAGGGGCCTCAGCTGCAAGATAACCGATCAGGGCAGATAGGAGCAGACGGGCTGCGGTCTGTTCCCGGTCCGTCAAAACAGCCATCGTTTTCTCCGCATTTGGCAGGATCTTTTCTTCCACAAAATCTGCCGCATCGTCGGAACAAAGCTGACGGATAGAATCTATGGACAATGAAACTGTCACGGTATCTAAGGAGAAATCAAAGGGGTCATCTTGCTTTGGCTTTCTCCGAAGTTTGTTTAACATGGTAGAAAGAATGTCGCCGCCAAAATACACGGCGATCACCAGCAGGTCAAAAACAGCAATCAGCTTGATAAATATAATCAGAACACTCATTTTTTTCGTTTCCTTTCTTTGAGCCAGCGTTCCATCTCACGATGGCAGATACCTACGCAGGGACTTCCATAATTCCCGCAGCCATAGCAGGGGTGGCTGTGGGGTAAAGAAGGAGGACGGGAAGTTTCCTTCCCGCCCTCCGGCCTGCGTGTCATCATGCGTTCATAGGGACTGTCTGTGAAACGGGTCATTTCACACTGTCCTCATCATCTTCTTCTGTGCTGCCCCCGTCAGCGTTCGGCTCGTCCGACTCCTCATCCTCGGTTTCCCATTCCTCGGAATCTTCCTCGCCATAATCATAATCGTCCAGACTGTCATTGCCCTTGGTCTTAGGCTTGTTCTTAACGAGCTTCAAGTAGGCAAATACGCCACCGCCTCCCAGCAGAGCCAGCAGAAGGATCAGGGCAGCCGGGTTCAGTCCGGCAGGCTTCTCTTTTTCCGGCTCCGGTGTTTCTGCCGGAGGTTCCGGTGCTTTTCCCGTACATTTACTCTTATCAGTTACACAGACCGGACAGGCCGTATTGACTGCCCCTGCTTCACATTTCTTCGTGCAACTGCACACCGCAGGCAGCTCCTCTTTGGGTTTTCCATCCTCCATCAGCGCCATCAGGTCCGCTTCATCCACCTGGTTCAGAAAGTGAACAGCAGTCTTTTTATCCTCATTGGCCCTGTCGATCAGGATATAAAAATAGTTGCCTGCCTTGGTTGTAACGGTAATGAGCTGCTTGTTGCCACCAAAATCATCCACCAGAGCGGCGTTGCCATCCGGGGTCAGCGGAGGTGCTTTTTCCGTTTCTTCCACCACCACATTGCTGTCATTGGTGGTATCCTCTGCCGGGGGCGGCGCTGCGCCCTGGGCAAAAGCGGGAATGGTAAAGCCCGATGCCAGAACCAGCGTCAGGCAAAGGGCAGAAAGTGTTCGGAGCAATCGTTTATTCCCTGTCTCTTATACACATCTCCGAGCCCACGAGACCGTACTAGATCTCGT
>ENA-UAEF01000176-UAEF01000176.1-human-gut-metagenome-genome-assembly--contig:-NODE-176-length-12744-cov-4.091733_pt1 | contig 12744 bp, 20 predicted proteins | sample MGYA00244282_ERZ654277 | MGnify/ENA primary metagenome ERZ654277 (study PRJEB26926, sample SAMN06164999) | human gut metagenome | biome: ENVO:00009003; feature: ENVO:2100002; material: ENVO:00002003...
AATCACCGCATATCCATTCGCCGTTATCCTTTCGCTTGCCCCTGAACAAAATTTCTCTCATGTTATCCTCCTCAAACGCCTATGATCTGCGACGCAGTCATATCAGCCACGTGTGTATATAGCACATTGGGATATTTCTTTACAGCCGCACTGTAATGCTTCCAATTCTCACGCTCGTCAAAAGCACCCATGTGCCACCTGATGCACACGATCTCCTCTTCTGTAAGCTTGCCAATGATATTTTGCGTAAGTATCACTGACTTCTCACCGTGTCCCGGAAGTATCACGTCGTTGCTGTACACCCATTTTCCTCCGATTTTGCACACCATCATACCGCTGCCAGAGCACTCTTCCCTGATAATCTCACGCTTATAGTTATCTGCCTTGCATACATCATGGAACATTCCCACGATGTACGGGCTTTCGGGTCTGCTCCACCTCAGGCTAAGTCGTTCCGTAAGGTTCAGCAGTTCTGAGGTAACTCCCTTGGAATGGCAATACAGTCCGCCGTCATTATTTCCGTGATGCTTTAACGATGCGGGCGCTGAAAAATATCCAAGTTCGTCCAATCTATCCGCTATGGCGCATATATAGCCGAGGCGATGCCCCACAAACGATTTGAAATCTTCTTTTGCTTCCATTCTGCTCATAAACATTGCTAATGCCCTCCTTGCACTCAACTGCAAAACGCCTAAATTCTCTGCACGTCCGATATTTTTATCATCGTGTAGCTCTGGTACGGATATCCGTAAACATCAACGCCGTTGTAAAGCGTGTCCTCTTTGATGCGCCAGCCCTTCGGCGCTTTGGGGTTTATGCGCCATGTTTTCGCAGGAACTATCTCACGGACTGTTACAGGACGTTTCAGTCCATGCGACGGTATGTATGACCGCATACCCTTTGGGTGCGGCTCATGCTTCGGGTCAGCTATCCAGTACCACGCCAGCGTATAGTAATCATAGCCCTTGTAAAGACTCCGCCCAACGGAAACACTGCCCCATTTTGACCATAGCTGCTGTATGACATACAGCGGGATATCCTTGCGTAATATCATGTGGTGGTGGATAGCGCCTCTGGCTGTCGTAGTGTGTGTGCAGTACAGATAATCAAGGGAATATCCGTCAGGCATATTCTGCTTGCACCATTTTTTCAGGTCCTTGCAGAATGCAGCAACATTCTTCTGCGCCTGCCACTCATCGAGAGGTCTGTCACCGTTTGCGCAGTAATGCAGCGACAGGTTATAATCGCCCTCTTCAAAGTTCAGCTGCATGAGCCAGCATAAATTCTGAATGCTGACCTTTTGGTTATGCTTCTTCACCTTGTCGGCAGTCTCGGCAGACTTCTTTGCTCTGCCTTTTAGACCGTGATTATTTATCATGCCCGAGGAGTATGTCTTGACGATGTGCCGCTCGTCGTTAATGTCTGTTACAGCCATCAGATACCCACGTACCACGTTATCACTTCCTTCCGTTCATAATCTCAAAAGATAATACTATAAACGAGTTTTTAAAAGCCTTTTTAGGCCATTTTTATTTTTGTGAAAATGCGAGGATATCCTATACTATATAAATGTAATAGTATAGGATACGTTGTTAATATAGCGCAGAAGAGAATGCTCAGAGTTCAGTCTGCTCGTATTCCTCGTCCTCTTTGGTCTGCTCTTCAATCTTGTGTGCAGCAGCGATAAGGTCGTGTTTGAGAATATCCACACTCGCCATGTGACGATTTTTAAAGCTGTATGGAATGATTGCTCCCACTGTGATAAGCCCCTCCTTGATGATTATCATAGCCCCCGGCGAAAGATCGGGAGTAGGTCTGTAAATAAACTCAACACCCTGCCCCGAAAATGGCTTGATGCTTTCCGCTTTTACAAACTCGCAAAGAGGAGCATTGCTGCTCTCGCCTCTGAGCACGACCACATCACTGAATGCAAGCTTCGTGGGGACCATAAGCCCATCGCCTTCACAGGCATTGCAGTATATGTATTTCTGCAAGATATCCTTGGCTTTTCCATTGAAATAGCTTACGTTGTATGATGCACTGGTTTCACTGTCAACACCTATGAGAGGCAGGACATTTTCACAGTTAAGGTCAGGCAGTCCGCTTACACTGTATATGGCTCCATCAACTATAAGCCACTGGTCACTTTCGTTCGGCTGCCAGACATATATCGTTTTCTTCTTTGCCACTGCGGCATAAATTTTTGTGTAATTCATTTGATTAACTCCTCTCATCAGGTTCCAAATCCGATAAAATTGCTGAAACGAATTTGACTGCCGCTCCCTTGAATTTTTGTTTTTTCTCAGGATCTGACACATTATTCAGTGCCGATATCATTTTTTTAAGGCTCTCCTGGGTCTCTGAAAAATAGAATTTAAATTCTATAAGTTCTGCATCGGCAGGTTTTTCAGCCGACTGTAATTTGCGTTCAAGCTCTTTTATTCGTTCATCAGTGGCTGCCTTGTCCGCTCCCAACGATGCGGACATATCATCAAGCTCCTTTTTATGAGCTTCTTCTATCTCCTTGACCCTGCTTTCAGCCGCTTTCTTTTCTTTCTTAAGCTCCTTAATTGCTTTCTCATATTCAGACTTTGCAGATACCATGTTCTTTTCGGCTTCCTTGGCAGCCTCTTCTCGGATTGACCTCAGAAGTTCCTCGGAAGGCTCTGCAATGACTGTTTCCACAGGTCGGCTTTCAAGTTCCTTCATTTGCTCGTAGTATTCATCACGTTCAGCCTTGAAGCTATTGCAGTCGGCTGTAATTTTATCCTTTTCCGCTGACAAAAGACTTATCTGCTCATTGGCGGCTTTGATTTCAGCTTTCAGTTTTTCCGCTTCTCTTTTGCTAAGGATACTGAGCTCTCCACTGTCATTGAGCTTCTCAAAATCCTCTTCGGGTATATCCCTGAGCACATCAAGCACCTCAATTTTGGCACAATTAAGCTCCGAAAGCCTGTTCCCAAATCGCTCATATACCCTGATATGCTTGCACGCCTGAGAATAGCTGAAGGGGAAATTATGCGCCGATGCGTCCTCCATATATTCTTTGAATGATGTATAGCCTCTTTCCGAATATTTCTTGCCGTCTGCAATGACCTTAAGGGCTTTGCCTATTTCCAGCATAGAGCGTGCCATATCATATGAGCTTGATACGATTGACTGCTCTATCTTTTCAAGGCTCCAGTCCATGCACTCATTAAGCTGTGAGCTGATTGTTATTGCTTCTGCCATTTTCATTACCTCCATTGTCGGCGAGCTTCATTGCCGCTTTTTCGTATTCCTCATCGGTCAGCCTCTTATACACGTGGTCCAGAAACAGCTGATATTCTTTCTCAAACAGCTTGATGCTTTCGGGCTTTTTTATAGTTTGATTATCCTTGTATCCATAACACTGTCTGATATATCCATCTGCCGTAACCTCAATGGTGTACCAGCGTTCTTCGGGCTTCCAGCGTTTGCGGATAAAAAATATATGTGTAATTCCCTTTGCATGTCTTTCGGCGTAAGAAGCGACACAGTGGTCTAGCACCTTGCCTTCGGTTCGGATATCCTGCATACTTTCCGGGAGGACCGTTGTGTACAACAGATTGCTGTACATAAGTCCCGCAAGCTTTTTATCCTGCTCCTTAATCTTTGCATCGTAAGATATATCTTCTTTTCTTTGCTTCTCACTCTCAGCTGCATTAAGCTCGTTTACAAGCCTGTTGTGAAGAGCTGACAGACTTTTGGGAAACCTCAGGACACTCTCCTTGGGATATTTCAGTGTATCCATCATAGTATTACAGTCAAGCCACTCTATGGAATATGTATATCTATTTATCTTACTTCTGCCTGCACATTTGCTTATGTGATTTCGCACCTTGACAAAGGTAGCACCCGTTTTTCCTGTCAGTGCTACTTCCTTTTCTATGAGTTCCATTCCATCTTTGGATATAATTTGCATTCTTTCGTCAAAGGAATTGATGCCTTTTACCCTTTTCAGAAGCATATACGCATAAAGCCTGTCAGAAAATCTCACACTGTCCTCAGCGCTCTTCCAGTAGCGCATCTCCTCAGAATTAAAGTCAAGGGCTTTTTTTATTTCTGTGCATTTCCAGTTTATAAGCTTATCAAAGCGTGATTTTCTGGTCACTGATTCCTCAACAAGCTCTCGGAACCCGCACTTCCACAGCTGTTCCGTAAGCTTCGGGTTTTTGGCAGCAAATTTTAAAAAAAGTATGGGGTTCACACTTCTTGCTGCCTGAAAATATTCATCAAACGGGCAATACTTGAGGAATGTCTTCTCGATTTCCCACTCATTTATGAGTGTATATAAATGACTATACTCGTAAGAATCCTGGGAATTACAGAAGCTTCCAAACACCGGTTCATTTATGCTTTTCATGGTAACAAAACCCTCTACCCAGGTGAAGCGCTTGGCCTCGGAACCGTGTTCGGAAAAGATATATTTTCGATAGCCTTCTACGTTCACAAAAGGCTCCTCAAGGTCTCTCCAGGATACCTTTACCTTTATGGCGTTAATAAAGAGTGTATTATCAATAGCTGTGCATACAGCATAATTGCCCCACGCCGACAGGGTTTTATGGCCTCTGCCCTCAGCCTTGTATTTGACCTTGTGCCCACACATGGGGCACTCACCATATTCGTTATGCTTGAGCTTACCGGGAACATCACTGCCGCCTATTTCAATGCCGTCAGCGTATATGTGCTCTCTGAAAATCTCGCTGCGGCGGCAGGCTGTGCAATAGCACCATGCCGTCTTTCCCTTTTTCTCGTAGAACAAGAACTGTGGAAGAGCGTCACGAACGATTTGTTCCTCGTCCTGCAAGCTGAGCCTTGGAAACTTATTCCAAAGCTCAGCCATTTTTTTACTGTCCTTTTTCATGCTCACACCTCACAGTCCCAGAAGGTCGTCCAGCGACATTGATAGTGCTGTGCTTTCGTGCTTTTCCTGCTTGGGTTCTTCTGATGATGAAGATAGCGAATTATTTCCCTCGGTGTTGATCGTCATTGATAAGGATATGGTGGCGGTGGGAAAGTAAAAGCGCACCGCTTTTTCGATAGCCTCTATATCGGATATAGCTCTCCCTACACCCTTAGCCACATATTTCATGCAATCAATGAAGCTTCCTCCCTGTACTACAGCCTGAGAAAATTCCTCTGACTGCTTGCAAAAGGTGGTCAATGTTTCATTGACAAAATCCTTCATAATCATGATTTTGCTGTCGCTGACGCTTATTTTCTGTTCGGTGTTCAGCTTTTCTATAGCCTTGCCGCTGTAAATTTCATAGCTCATTTTTACACCTTGACTTTCTTCTGAATATGTGCTATACTCAGACCATAAACATTTTATTTTTCCGCTCCCTCAGGTGTTTTGGCCGCCTGTGGGAGATTTTTTTCTTTATACAGTTTTTCTATCGCCTTGGGTATGCTGATCCGATAGTTGATGATGTCAAAAAGCTGCTCATACTGCCAGCCCACTACCAGATCCTTAAGTGATGCACCATCAGGATTGGGATAATCGGGAAGATGCGTCTTGTAGCAGCTGTAATAAACCTTTTGGAGATATTTCCACAGCTCCCGTTCCCACTTTATCCTTGCGGCATCTCCCATGGGACGATAGATTTTATTTGCATATATGTAGTATTCGTACAGCGCACCAAGCACCGTGTTTCCGACATTAAGCTGATATCCAAATGTAGCCTTGCCGTCAGTAAATATTCTGAGGTGTCTGTCGTTTTTATCCACGCCCGATCTCCCGAACCATAGTGAACAGCGCCGCTACCGATAGTGCAAGAACGATGACCAGTGATCGCCCTGTTATAGTGCCGTTTATGACAATATCTGCCACTGTTGCAGCTGACTGCAAAACAGCCATTGCAATACATATCGCCTTTTCATACAGCGCTTTGCTTGATGACCTGCGCCTCTTTTTCAACTTCTTAAAGTCTCCTCGGGATCGTTTAAGGGTATGCCTGTCCAGCGTGCCGATGTCCTGCTCCAGGTATGCGGTTATGACCGTTTCTGCGTCCTCCGCACCATAGCAGACCGCAACGCAGTGGCCGTAACGCTCCAGCATTTCAAGCCATACCGCCTGATTATCCGTCAGCCTGCCGCCAACCTTTTTAAGCTCTATATACAGTCCTATGTACTCGCCGCTTGGTACCGGAAGGCATATATCGGGAACGCCTGAGCGAAGCCCCATCTGCCTGAGCTTGCCGCCTGTAACAGCTGAACGCTTGCCCTCATTGGGTACATGATAAATCGCTTCCAGCTCAGGGTACTTGCTTTGTGCCCATGTACACCACTGCATGAGATGTATCTGCTCCGCTTCCTCACTTACCGATGCGGATACTATCTTTTTATATTCGTCCGTTGTCATTCTTCTTTTCCCCTTTTTCATCGTACCCTTCTGCTTCCAGTAAGGGCTTGAAATGATTTATAATTTTGCTCTCGAACAGACCTGCCAAAAAGACTACTGCCGCTCGGGGATTATCCGTCTGCAATAAGATTTCTCCGTCCTGCGTTACCATGAAAAGCCCGTTTGCAGGATTGATAAATACGATATTGCCAAACTTCTGAGGCTGTATCATATGATCCGCTCCCCCAGATACTTGTGAAGCTTTTCGGGGCTTTCAGTGATATATGGAAGCGGCACATAGACATCGGGAGACATAGCGTCATCGACAAGGACAATGCCGTTGAAAGTGTATTTTCTGTAACTGCGCCAGTCTTCAGGAGTAACCACGATTATAACCTCGTGAGATTTGACATACACTGCTATTCCCGTTACGGTATAGCTATTGCAATATTGGGGATATTCTGCCTTTATTTGTGCCCGCAAAAAATCACGCATGGCACTTGCAGACTCTTCTGTTGGCATAATTATAAGTGCCTGCTTGCACAGTGTGATGTTCAGCAGTGCTTTAAGCTCACGCTTTGTCAGCATTTTTCTTACCTCTTTTCTTTTTCTTCGCCATGTGTGCCTCCTAAGTCAACAGGCTTTCCAAAGCTGACGCATTGGGTTTCAATAACAGCCCGTGCCACAAGATTGTCCACTGCCTTTTTGTCCTCATCGGAAAGCATTCTATAAACGCTTTCATAAAGCACATGATACGCAGCTGCATACAGCGGAGCTGTTTCCGATGTGATCGGGTTCTGCGAGGCAGTATTCTGTGCGACGGTCTGGATAAATGTCCCTATAGCCTGTGATACCTCATTATCTGTGGAGGCGTTTGCTACGCTGATATAGAAGTCACTGAGAGCACTCATGTCATCACCCCCTGCAAACGTCAGTGATGGCAACTTCCACCAGTTCGCTTGCATCATTCTCGGAAAATATCCTGCCCTTTGCCTTTGCCACTGCGGACTCCTCCGATGCGGCGGATACCTTATATATGCTGTTCTCCTGTCCGCTGGTCAACTTCATATGAACGAATACTATGTATGTTTTCATGGTCTGACCTCCTTATATTCTGTATATTGAGGGTTCCGAATTTCTCCTGTGGATAGGCTTATCGCCTATACCCAAAAGGATATCCACTGCTGACTGCAATTTTTCGGCACTATCATATGCAGCTATAACCTCAGCCTGCTTATCTGTAAGCGGCGGACGGACGAGGGTGGGATTGGCACGCTCGCCATTTTTGGTAAAATACGCAGGCATCTGATATGCGGGTATCTCCAACAGCTCCATTATGGCGTATATATCCGATAACTCCCACTGGCGGGCTCCGCTCATTCTCTGCGATACATAACTTACCGATCGTCCTATACCTGCTGCCATCTCTTCTACCTTCATGTACCGCTCCCTGAGCAGTGACCTTAGTGATTCATATTTGTTTTTCATTTCTATCGCTCCTTTTCAATCCAATCACAGTTCATACCCTGGCTGATAATTTTGTTGACATTTCTTTTCTACCACTGTATAATTACAGGGAAAGGGGGTGAAAAATGTGAACGATTGTTTTATTTGTGAGGACGTTTATGCCTATATCAGAACATTCACATCAATAAAGCTTGATGATTGGTCCCGTATGCCAGCAAAATATGATCCTTCCTTACTGCATCAGAATGATAGCGTCGAAAAATATTTTGCACGTCTCAAAAATGATGCTACACTTATCTTATCAGCCCAGACTGTTGATAGCGATAATTACGCTTTTGTTATGGAAGTGGAATTTGATAACGAAAAAGGCGTTTTTTACGAAATCAACGTTCGTGAACGTGACCAAGAAAGAGTATTCAGTGAATACGCATATCTGTTTGAGCGTATCCGTGCAAGGCAAGAAAAGAAATTTATTGACAGGTTGAATTCCGCTTTGGGCTGTCAATAAAAACGTCCACACCCTCTGTCTCGATTACCGCTAATTCGGCGGTAGTCGAGATATGGTTCATTCTGATGTTATCTAAAGTGTCCTCAAGCTCTTTTATAAGCCTTTTTGCCTTTTCAATATCAGAAACAAGGTCCTCAAGACCGCTGATTTTTACTTTTACTTCCATTCTGCTCCCCTCCTTTCAATCAAGAATTACGCATCGAGAATATGCACGAGGACCTATCACGCTTCCGAATGCCAACTAACGATGCTATAAGAAAAGATATTTACCGCTCTGCTGCCTGTGGCAGTGTCCCCTCTAAAAACACTGCTTATAGCTTTGCCGATTAAACGGTTATCCGCTCCCGTGGTGTGCCCTGCGGGGGCTTTGCTTTTGCCTTGACATCTGCCGCTTACTGCGGTATGATGTTTTCAATGAGCTTGCGTTCAAGGCACATTGCCGCAGGCTCAGACCCTCTTACGGAAAGGGGGTGATAACATGACCAAGCCTACCAACGAACAGGAGCTTCTCAAAGCACTCGAGGCTGTTCATAATACATTTGCCGAAAGCACTGAACGAATTGCAAGGCGTGATTCAGACGACCCTGTAACTCACGGCGAACTGTATAATGCTATGCACAGCATCAGCTTAGCTCTGCTTGATATAGGCACTGCCTTTGACAACTATTTCTACAACAAATAAGTTTGTTTTAGCTTCCGCTCCCGTGGTGTGCCCTGCGGGGGCTTTACTTTTCTGTTTTCTCTTCCGATACCTTGATAAGGTCGTCGCTGTTAAAGGAAACAAATTCGCCGCTCATGCTTCTCAGCTCTTTTACAAGCCTGTCAAGCTCCTGCGCCTTCTCATTGATCTCCTGCACCTTTGCAAGCATTCCTTCACTGTCTATCTTTACTTTAAGATTTGCTATTGCCATTGATTTCATCTCCTTTATTTTCATCGCTGTGTTTTATCCCAGTTTTGTTTTTCAAGGCATATGCTCAAAAAGCTTTTCAGCGGGGACATCTGGGAAAAGGTTCTGAATAATGCCGACCTCTTTCCACCAAAAGTCCACTCGCCCCGTCATTTTTTCGGCAAAAGCACGAGGAGTAATGTTGAGCATATTTGCTATGTCTTTTTTCTTCATGCCGTTTTTAGATATTTCGGCTTCAAGATTAGGGTAATACGGTTTATTCATTGTCAAAATACAGTCACCTCCTGTAAAACATCATTTAAATGATGTTTGCATATTTACTATACCACATTAAAATGATGTTGTCAATACCTTTTTGAAAAATACTTCAATAAAATGATGTTTTATTCTTGACACAACCGTAATATTGTGGTATATTATGTTTAGAGGTGATAGTATGGGACTTGAAAGAATTAACGATTATAAGAAGATTAAAAATCTTACAAATAAAGACATCTCAGAAATAACAGGCATATCAATAAGCAGCTTGGATAAAATCACATCTGGAAATAATACAAATCCAAAACTTGAAACTGTAAAATTGATTTGCGGAGCTTTAGGGTGTAAATTAAGTGATTTGCTTGATGATGATAATTCAAAAGAAGAATTTACTCTTCAGGAAATCAACACAATAAAAAAATACCGCACTCTTGACGAATACGGTAAGGAACTGGTAACAGCTGTTATTGATATTGAGTATAAACGGTGCACATACAAGCCTGAGCCTAACAGAGACGAGCTCATTGAGATAAGCATAAATTATGCTCCCGTTTCCGCAGGTCTCGGCGATGAGCTGGAAGACTACGAACATTGGGAAAAGGTAAGCGTACCTCTCACCCCGGAGAGCCGTAAGGCAGATTTTATTCTACGTGTTGACGGTGACAGTATGGAACCTAAGTTCAGTAATGGAGATTATCTTCTCGTCCGCAAGCAACCTGCTGTGGATATAGGTCAGATAGGTATTTTCGATGTTGACGGCAAGGGCTATGTCAAGAAATACGGCGGAGATAAGCTTATATCTTTAAATCCTAAGTATAAGGACATTTCGACCACAGATGACAGCCGCTGCTTTGGCTTGGTGCTTGGCACGACAGAGATCGTGGACGAATAAGCAGCTAAAGTGTAGGTATATAAAATAGGAGATGTGACCCACTATGTCTAATCAGAAATCAAAAAATGTCAAAACTTCCAATGCTATCGGAATAATCGCACTTATCATCGCTATTATTGTTATTGTTTCGTGCAGCAATACATTCGCTTGGACAGAAGATACTACTGCAATAATTATGCGGATTGTTTTTATAGTGTTTGTGATATTTATTGTGTTCAATAATAATGAAAAAGCTAAAAGCTGGCTTTTAAAAATTTTGCATAAGCATAAAGCAGATGAACCCGAAAGCGCATACACTCAAACGAATATAGAAGACACAGCTGGCAATGAGAGCCCAGTGTCTTCTTCTGCTGAAACGACAGCTACGGCATCTGCATTTAATGATTATACCTCGCCTGCTGACGTGCATGGAACTCCACAGGCATATCATTATACAAATATCAATGAACCCAAAAGCACATACACTCAGGAGCATATAGAAAAAGACACAACTGGCAGCGAAAGCCCAGTGTCTCCCTCTGCTGAAACAGCAACTACGACATCGACATTTAATGATTATACTTTGCCTGCTGATGTGTATGGAACTCCGCAGGCATATCACTATACAAATATCAATGTATGTATCATAAGAGGGCAGGAACCCGATTACAGCCTGCTGCGTATTCACGACGAAATAACATTTGCCAAAGAGCCGACAAACGCATACGATAGTAATGCAGTTGCCGTCTTCGATAAAGCTCGAAACATTAAGGTGGGCTACTTATATAAAGGCAGTCTGCAGGACATGGTAAATGACTTTATATCCGGGGGACACCCTATCCGCTCCCGAATTACAGACATAACCCCGGAGGGCAAAATTCAAATCGAAGTGGCTTTTTATCGTCGTCCCGCCGCTCCTGTGAAAAATTTCAAGAGTCAAGTAACCTTTGCTCTCTCCTCCTCTACTAAAGAGGCACAGGAAAACATTTCGGATTGTGCTGATGAGGGTGATGATCTCGAATTCGAGTTTGATTATGATACTGAAAAATTTGCCTTTTACTGTAATACAGCATTTGTAGGATATGCGCCATCAAAATATGCGGATATTCTACGACTGATAGAAGACAACAGCATTGAATACAGCGCTACCGTTGATACTATAGACGAATCTGACAGCGGAAGGTTTAAGGTCACAGTATCGTTGAAATACTAAACGGTAATGCTTCCAAAAGGATAAAAAAATCCCCTGCTTGGTGTTGGCGCACCAAGCAGGGGAGATGGTTATGTATAAAATACACTCCACATCAACTGTATTTTAACATATCCTTCCACAAAAGTCAAGCCGCTCCTATTGCAGTTTTTTGGGGAACGGCTTTGCAGTCAACTGCATTTTTAAGGAGGATAAGGTTATGAAAAGAACATCATCAGCGTATTGGGAAGAAAAGCGGAACCGCTGGCGCATAGACGTGCAAAAGAACGGCATACGCAAGACCTTTTACAGCTCCGTCCCGGGCCGAAACGGCAAAAGAGAGTGCCACGAAAAAGCCGATGCCTGGCTTGACGACGGAATTATTGACAGCAGGAAAAAGGTCAAGGATATGGCAGAACTGTACATTGATAACCTGAAATGCACTACATCAAAGAGCCATTGGCGCCAGTACGACAGCCACATGAGAAATTACATAGTGCAGTATATAGGAAATGTCAGAATGGAAGATCTTAATGAGCAGCATTTACAGACGGTCTTAAATAAGGCATTTGCTCACGGTCTTTCCAAGAAGTCGTTGTGCAATATACGTGCCTGCGAACAAAATTTCATTAAATTCTGCCGAAAATCGAAATCCACAACGTTGATGTGTGAAGATCTGATTATTCCACGGAGAGCATCAGCCTCCCAAAAGTCTATTCTCCAGCCAGATGATATTCGCAAGCTGTTCAGCTGCAACACTACATTATCGTATAACAAGGAGGTAAATGAGCCATTTGTAAACGCATGGCGTTTCGAGGTCCTTACCGGGCTCAGACCCGGGGAAATTTTAGGATTACAGCAGTCCGATATATTTCGCAGCACGATCCACATACAGCGCTCCGTAAACATATACGGAGAAATCACATCGGGAAAAAATGATAATGCACGCAGAAGCTTTGAATTATCTCCCATGGCGGTAAAGGTGTTACAACAGCAGTTGGATTATCTGAAATCAGAATTTATCAAAACGCCATGGGTATTTTGCGGAGCTGACGGAAAGCCTCCCAGAGAAGAGTATTATGCAAGACGGCTCAAACGCTTTTGTGAGTATAATGGCATCACCCCAATATCTCCTTACGAGCTGAGGCATACCTTTGTTTCCATAGCTAAAGAGCTTAACCT
>ENA-UAEF01000189-UAEF01000189.1-human-gut-metagenome-genome-assembly--contig:-NODE-189-length-12162-cov-4.543322_pt1 | contig 12162 bp, 8 predicted proteins | sample MGYA00244282_ERZ654277 | MGnify/ENA primary metagenome ERZ654277 (study PRJEB26926, sample SAMN06164999) | human gut metagenome | biome: ENVO:00009003; feature: ENVO:2100002; material: ENVO:00002003...
ACGAGATCTAGTACGGTCTCGTGGGCTCGGAGATGTGTATAAGAGACAGATATTCAGGAGATTGTTTGAACACTTCAAATGCTCTCTTCTGCTGTGAAGGTGGAAGAGAAGAAAACGCTTTGTACTCTTCCTTTGTCATGTAATTTTCTACAGACAGTCTTTCATATTCTGGCTTGGGAATCTTAAGACCGCTTTTCTTTATTTCTTCTTCAACCGGATTAAGAATCTTCCTTGTCGAACCAAACTGTGGTATTGATTTTACATTTACTTTTTCATCAGCAAAATTAATCCCCATAAGCAGCCTCTTTCATTTTTTCCTTTCGAGCCTTTTCCGCTTTCTCATGGAAGTTCGTAGAGAAAACTTCATACAGTGGATTATCCTTGCTCATAAGACTGTCAAGAATTATAACCTTCTTGCCCCATACCATTACAGACCTTCCAGGTCTATCACTTTTTAGGGCATCATATTCTGCCTGGGTCAAATCCTGAATTTTTGAAAGCCTTTCCGCATCTTCTCCTACCTGCTGGAAGAACATCTTGTACCCACAGTTCTGAAACATATCCCTTAAATCAGGATTTTCCAGTGCCCTTGTAAGATTCTGCATTGCAAGAGTAACTATTCCTCCAAACTTTCTGTATGTAATTACGGCATTAAGAAGTATCTGTGCTGATGAAGCATTTCTCGTTACAACCTGTGTTTCGTCTACAACAAGTCGTGTAGCTTTCTGCAGTTCCTGATTGTAGTTCATCCTGATCGAGAGGAAGAACATAATTGATATCATTACTGGCTGCCAGTAATTTTCATCAACATTCTTAAGTCCAAATGCTACAAGTCTGTAAGTACTTATATCTACATCTGATGGATATGCAAACATATCATATACACCATCTGTATAACTGTAGAGGCAGTTTACCATCTCATGAATAATCTTTTTATCATGAGCATTTTCGTTATTATCCTCAAGTATCATTAACTCCTTACGGACATCTTTAATTGTAGGCTGTATAAGATTATTACGGCTAAAAACCTTGTCATACACATTCTGTACTGCCTGCTCAATGAAGTTGCTGTGTTCCTGTGTATAGACTATCTTTTTCATTATGGCTTCAGTAAAGCTTGTCGCCCATTTTGTTACATCTGCTATGAACAGCTCTCTGTCCTTCTTTGTGCCGGCTTTAAACAGACTTAATGGTACTTCCATAGGATTTATGTGTATATCAGACTTTGGTGTGAAATCAAGGAACAGACCACCATACATGGCACATACATTCTGTGTTTCATTCTGTGGGTCTATTATCTGGAGGTCGTCATCTGTGGATAAAAGTGTCTGGGTTATTTCTGTTTCCTTAATAAGAAAACTCTTTCCTGCTCCTGTCGGTCCGATAATTATTCCCTGAGGTGATGTCAGTGACTTTCTGTTAGCAAATACAAGATTCTTTGTAGTATTGTTAATTCCGTAAAATATTCCACCAGGTTCAGTTACTTCCGGAGCAAAGAACGGCTGTAATGCAACCAGAGAACTTGTATAGAAGCTTCTCATCTTTTTAACCTGTCTTACACCTGTAGGAAGGGCTGTGTTAAATGCTTTAAGCTGAACATAGTTATATGTTTCAAGATATGCACCGACATTTTTAGCTGTACGCTGCATTGATTCTATTCTTGCAGCAAGCTCATCCTCACTTCCTGCAGTAACAACAACCAAAAGACCTGCTTGTATACATTCCTCAGAATCATCATCAAGCTGGTCCATATATCCTTCAAGTTCTGCCCTCTTTTTCTTCTTGTTGTATGAAATTCCTGTGACAGCCTGATTATTGCTTTTCTTGGAATCGGCTTCCTGGCTTATTGCCCTCTCATTATTACCATAAGCACTTCTTAACATGCTTCTTGTTACAGAATGTTCCACAGGCGCATAATCAATTGTAACGAAGGACTGATAAGAAGTATCAGATATTGTATGTATGAGCTTTCCATCATCAAGTGCCGTGTCAAAATCTCTTGCAAACAATACAGATACATATGTATCATTATTAAACATCAGGAAATCCCTATACTGGTCTACTGACACAGGAATAACATCATACAGTGCATCATGGTTGAAATCATATTCCTCCTTCTCTTCCTGGTAGAAGAAATTACGAATCATATTCAGTCTCTGTTCAGCCTTCATTGGAACTATTATGCTTCTCATTGCGCCAAACAGTCGTTCCAGTTCTGTATCCATCCCAAGAAAATAGCTTCTTGCCTCATCATATGTCCTTGTTCTGACTGTAATTGTAAGCGTAAGCACTCTGTTTAAATCATGAATATCAGAATTTTCCATCTTTTCATTAATCCACATGCTTATGCCTTTGCTTACCTCTGGATAGTCACTTCTGTTGATATCGGTAAATATATCATTAACGAACTGTGTCATATTCTGATACTGATTTGACACTGTTATTTTAAACGAAGTACTCATTCCCTTCAAAAAATCCATAAGTGCCAAAAGTACATTTGCCTTGTCCTCATCATCTTTGTTGACATATGATATGTCTGTGAATGTGTAGCACCTGTCATAAAGTACAGCTCCTTTGCCATTTTCAATCTGGAAAATGCCGTTAGGATATACCTTATGTATAAACAATGCTTCTCTTGTATTTTTAGGTTTTTTTACCGGTGCTACTGTAAGTGTTATGCTGTCGCTGAATCTTTTTGCTGGATTAATATAAAATGCCACGATTAAGCCCCCTTTCTTTTTCTCTTAGACTTGTCCTTATTGTTGATGTTTCTTATAATCTGAAATTTCTATCAGGTTCTATTTCTTCCGATTCGTACGCAAGTCTTTTTGTCTTGCTTGTATACATATATTCTTTCACAAGCTCTTTGACAGATAAGTAACCCTGATACTTGTAAAATCCAATAAATATGACAGGTGCAGCTACCGGCACAGCACAATATATTGCTATGGTAAGCGGTATCTTGAATCCAAGCACAAGTACTGCTACAACCGCACCTGCGCACATAAATCCTTCTGTTATATGCACAATATCTGTCGCTGAAAAACCTTTCCAAAAATCGTTTTTATACTCTTTCAGGAAGTCTTTATTAACATTAATTTTCATACATTGTCCTTTCGTCACATTATCTTAAATCAAATGCTCTCTTTAAGAAGTTATCGCTTGACTTTACTGCCACTGCCATGAACGGCATAAATATAAGTGATAATATTACTGCCACTGCACCATCAAACCAAGAAGCAAGCAGACCTGAATTACACATGCCTGTCAGTGCTGCATTAAGACCGCTACAGAGCTGCATTACAAGTGCAATTACTATTATCTGCAGTGTACTTGTGAGAAAGCTTTTAAACCATGCTATCGCAGAATTTTCAATTCCTCTTCCACCTGAAAGTGTTGACAATGCAAGAGGTGCAACCGATATAAGCATGAAAAGATTAAGAAATCTTCCAAGTACTTCTATAAGGACTGTTATTGAGCAGACACCTGATATAATAAGATATATAGGTGCAAGCATTATCATTGCAAGTCGGAATCCTGCATCATAATCTCCACCTATTACTGTAGGAACTCCCTTTGGCAGCAACACTTTTGTTGTTGTGATTGCAAAACCTGTAAATTCCTGCATTATATCCAGACTGTTTACCATCAGGATATTTGCGACAATAAGCTTAATAAAAAGTTCTATCCATGCTTCCATTGTTATTCCTTCTTTAAGGTTGCTTGCCTGCCGGCAGAATCCTACAAGAGTAAATATATTAAGGAACGCTGCACCCATAGAAAGGAACAATGGAAATACTGTATTCTTAACATAGTCCCACGCTCCTACATTTCCTTCAAGTCCAAGAAACTGTAAAAAGGCATTAGCTGCAGGTGTAGTAAACGAACTTACATTTTTACCCATAAGCGTATATGCTATTCCCATAACAAAATTCCATAGTTCCTGTGCTATTGTGTAAATAGAACCACCTGATAAAAGGTCTATAACCCATTGCGGAGCTGCCAAAGCTACCGGATTAATTAATATGTTCACTGGTTCTCCTTTCCTGTTAAAAAGGACAGATTCTTTTTATAGAATCTGCCCTGCATCATTTATGTAAAAACATAATGTATTGCTCCCGATCACGAGCGTTAATACATATTTTTATCCAAGAATTGCATTAACAAGCTGTGGAGCAAGTGTCATTACAAGGCCACCACCTACTCTTTTAAATCCCATAGCCTGCATTGTTCCTTCCTGGCTCTGCATTGACACACCTACTTCAAAGAATGCCCATAACAGGATAATTGCTCCTATCGAACTTACCATTGCTGTAACAATTGCTATAAGATTATTAAAAGCACCTGTAACAATTGCTGCTCCATCCGTTGCTCCCTCTTCTGCAAATACCGTCAGTTGAGGAACAAATATAAATATGCTTACAAATGCAGCTATCATTAAAAACTGCAGTGCCTTTCTCTGTGTTTCACTCAATTTTATTTTCTGTTTTGTCATACTTTTTCCTTTCTGCCTATTGGCTGTGACGGAATCCGTCACTTTTTTACATTAAAAAAGAGCCTGTATCTTTTTGACACAGACCCTTACTCCTATTTATCTCTTCCAACATATTTACCGACTAAAAATACACCAAGTCCTGCAAGTACAATAAACATTACAAAGAATATCATGCCGAACCATCTGTTTAATGCAGCCGGGTTGATACCGACTATCAGTCTTGATAATACCATGCACAAAACAAGTGCCACTATAACTACTACTATTAATGCCAATACTTTAACCGGGCTTATTCCTCTTCTCATAAAACTACCTCGTTTCTTTTATAATTTATTCTATTAATGCGCCTGTAACATAACCACTATCCAGTGTTACAGATATTCTTCTGTCCCCATACATGTATTGTAGGATTCCTGTTGCTGTGTCTGACCTGTAATCCGTTGAAACTTCTGTGTCTGCGTTTTTAAATGCATCTTTAACTGTTGCATAAGTAGCCGTGGTGGAAAGCCCCATAAATGTTGAACCTTCTTTTAATTCCACAGCAATTGCATAACAATCAGAAGTGTTTCCGGCTTTAGTGTTGTATTTAATCATTATCGTACTCTTATATGCATCCATATACATATCAAGTGTTGCTGTTTCACTTGATAATGTATTACTTACATATATATAACCCAAATCTTTGATTGAAGCTGCCGCTACAGGATACTTGAATGTATTGCCATTCAACTCAAATGTAAATGCCTTGCTATTCTTATCATAAGAAAAGCTCTTAACAGACTCTGTCTTTTTTACCGGGCTTGTAGCTGCTGTGCTTGAAACTGCCTGAGATGTAGTTCTGGCTGCGCTGCTGCTCTCTTCTAATCTGGTCTCTTCAATTGATTCTTCTGTTATCTTCGCTGTCTTCTTAGGCATTGTAATCTTTCCACCAAAGGCAAAATATAATGTACTTCCGGCTATCAGCAGAATTACAACTGACAAAATAAGATTTATTGTGAATCCGGCTTTTGCAAAACTCTTCTTATTCTCATTCTTATCTTTCTTCCTGACAGCAAAAAAGATAAATCCAACAACAGGAATAGCAGACATTAAAGAATATATGTACCAATCCTTTTTAGGTACTGCCTGCTTGTTCTCAGACCGCAGTTCAGCAACTATCTGTGCAAGCTGCTTTTCTTCCTTTTCCTTAAATGTATCTGGAATCATATCAGGAGTAAGGCTTTCTGTAACACCGACTGTTGCATCCGCTTTTTTGGTATCTGTCTCTGGTGAATCTGTTGTATCCTGACTGTCTCCATCTTCATTTGTGACGGATTCCGTCACATTGTCTTCCGGCACTTTTTCAAGCTTTAGTCTGCCGGATTTGTTTTGCTTCATGTTGTTACCGCATGAACTGCAGAACATTGCTTCATCCGGATTTTCTGTACCGCATTTATTACAGAACATTATTGCTCTCCTTTCCGCTAAAAAAGGCAGATGCAATTAAGCACCTGCCATATGTGTGATATATTTTATTCCTTATCCATCCTGTCCATCAGGATAGCGTGACGGATTCCGTCACATTTCTAATTCTTCTGATTTCTGCTCTTTTTTGCCATTACAAGGCTTACCATAACTGCAAGTGATATTAACGCAAGTAAAGCATATCTATATACATTACCTGTATCACCAGTCTTTGGAATATCTGGCTTAGGAGTATTAGTAAGCTTCACTGTTTCTTCAATACAAACTGGTGCATTATCACTATACTTAAGAACTACATCATAAGATGTTTCATCAAGAATATATCCATTAGCAGCCTTTGTTTCAATTACTGTGTAATGGATATCTTCTTTATACGAACCGTCTTTATTGTATGTACAAATTGGAAGAAGCTTACTCTCAGCATAACCATTTTTATCTGTTGTTAATGTATCAAGCACTTTTCCATCTTTGTCTCTTATCTCAAACACAACCCCTTCAATCGGACTTCCTGTTACAGAATCAGTCTTATTGATGATGATTCTTCCAACAGCCTGTTCATCCTTCATGATTACTTTCTGAATTTCAGATGTTTCAGTTATTTCAAAAGTGACATCAACAGCCACCTTATAACCATAAGGAGCTGATTCTTCACGAAGTGTATATTTACCAACTGGAAGTCTTTCAATTACATGACTCTTTCCTGCTTCTGATATCCAGCTTTCTACAATCTTACCTTCTGAATCTATCACAGAAAGCTTTGCTCCTGGCAGTTCCTTTTCACCTGTAATATCTGTTTTTGAAAATTCAACCTTAATAGGTATATTTTCAAATGCAGCCTCAAGTTCAATAACCTTTACATTATCTCCCTTATATGTTGCATCAACATCAATCACCTTATCGCTCTTAACATATCCTGCCGGAGCTTCCAGTTCTTTGACATAATACTGTCCGAGTGGGAGGTCTGATGTAAATGTTACCTTTCCGTCTTTTCCTGTAACAGCCTTTTCTATCTGTGTATCAGCATTGACAATTACCTTACCGTCTGCATTAACGATATCTTCCTTAGTAAACAAGCCAAATACTGCACCTTCAAGAACTTTCTTTGTTTCAGAATCAGTCTTAATCACAGAAATCTGTACTTTCTGTCGTTCATTTGTAACATTCATTCCTGCATATACAACATTAGTATTCTGGTCGATATATGAAATGTCAGCTTCGATTGGGGTGTTATCAAGAATGAAACCATCAATCGTCTTAGTCTCTATAAGATAATACTTACCACAAGGAAGATTATCAATTCTTGCGATACCCTGCTCATCTGTTACGATAGTACTTATCTTATCTCCTGCCTTATAATATACCGTGTTAAGACCATCTACGCTAAGAATATCTTCTTTCGCATAAACATCAAATGTTACTCCTGAAAGATTACGCTTTAAGAAATTGAAAACGAAGTTATTCCAATATTCCTTCCTGATAGTTGCATCAGAAACAATTTCTCCATCTTTAGTTACAACAATTGAGCCTCTGGCTACCTCATCCTTCATATTTACATGCTGGACTTCTCCGGTATCCTTGACCGTAAACTGAATATCTGTTGCCTTTAGATATCCATAAGGAGCGTATTCTTCTCTAAGAGTATATGTTTCTCCAACAACAAGTCTCTTAATTACATGTGCTTCTCTGGCATCAGATGTCCATGTATCAACTACATTTCCGTTCTTATCCAATACAGTAAGCGTTGCTCCTGTCAATTCCGAACCATTAGTAATATCTGTCTTAGTAAATTCAAAATGTGTTGGACTATTAAGGAACTCCGCAGAAAGCTTTACGCTCTTAACATTCTGACCCTGATATGCTGCAGTAAAATCTATTACTTCATCATTTGAGGCATAGCCTGCTGGCGCTTTGATTTCTTTAGCATAATATGAACCAAGTGGATAATCTTTTACAAACTGGATTAATCCATTTGAATCTGATACTGATTTTTCAAGCAGAGTATCTTTGCTTACAATAACCTTACCGTCAGCATTAACTATGTCCTTAGCTGCATATAACCCAAACTCTGCACCTGCAACCGGTTTTCTTGTTTCTGAATCAAGCTTTGAAACAGATAACTCTACTTTCTGTCTATCGTTTGAAAATGTCAAAGCTTCATTTACAACAGGAGTCTTATCATCAACATAAACTAATGTCACTACCTGTTCATCCGGATTTAATACAAAGCCGTCAGGAGCTTCTACTTCAACAACTTTATACTTGCCAAGAGGAAGATTGGTTGCTGTTGCCTTTCCATCTGTCCCGGTAACAAGTGTTGTTACAAGTTCCCCTTTGCTGTAATGCTTGTTTCTGTTACCAGCAGTATCCTTCTGATTATCTGCTGTATAAATATCCTCAGCAGCATAAACCTCAAATTTTGCACCTGAAAGAGAACCTTCTCTATATGTAAATCCTTTCTCATCAGGATTTACATATAATCCGCCCTTATATTCATCAAGAACTTCACCGACCTTTGTAACAGTAAGCTGTCCTGTCACAGCCTTATCACTCTTTTCTACAAGAATAAATTCAGCTCCGCCATCTGCTGTATAAGTATCTTCTGATACAGTAAATTGTACTGGTGTTGAATCTAATACATAACCGTCAGGAGCTTTAGTCTCTACAAGCGTATAATTGCCCTTAAGAAGCTTTTCTGTTGTATATACACATCCATTCTCATCAGTTGTAAAGCTGTCAATTGTCTGCATTCCACTTGATGTCATTATATTAAATGATATCTTTGAACCATTATCATCATACAATTCAAATGTTGTGCCTGCTACATTTACTGTATTACCTGTATATGCATCTTTTTTTACCATCTTGATATAGAACTCAATAGGTGAATCTTCCAGAATCTTGTGATAATTAGCATTATTCTCACTGATTGTTATTTCCATGTCATCAACAAAATAGTACTTATTATTACCTTTTGTCTGATGAACTGTGTATGTACCATATGGCAGACGCTTTGTAATGGCATAACCATTGGCATCTGTTGTTATTGTCTGTCTTGATTCCTCTGGAGCTGCATCATAACTTCCTGCAGATGTGAGATAGATTTCAAATTCTGCATCTGGTTCAGATGTCTTTACTGTACTACCACCACCCAGGAACTTCTGAATAGATATAGTCCCTTCATATGGTGTTTCCTGTGCTGCATTGTCATCTGTTGGAAGGTTGGTTGTTCTGACTATTCCATTTACAATATCAGTCTTTGCGACATATACAGTATCGTTAAGCAAGTATCCTTCCGGAGCTTTAGTCTCCTGAATAGTTATTGTACCAATAGGAATTGTATATAAATATGCAAAATTCGTAATTAATCCATCACTACCACTTAATAAATAATCTGGTGTCAGTTGTATTCTACCTTTTTCATCCGTCTTAAATACCCATGTGTACTTAGCTGTACTTCCTGACTGTGCTGGGTCTGTATCTGATATAGTATCATAATACTTTACTGTATACTCTGCCCCCTCAAGTCTTGTATTACCTGAACCATGTCCGTCTGCTGTTCTTTTTGATAGTACAAGTAATATAGGGTCATTTCCCGGCATATCTGTTATTGTCTCGGTGTAGCTGTCCTCAGAATCGAGCGTTATTGAACGCACCTCATCATTAATAAAAAAGCCTTTTGGAGCTTTGGTTTCCTTAAAATAAAGAGTTACGCTGTCACCTTCTCTGAATGTAGTGCTGTAATAATCTGTATATCCATCTTCACCTGTTGTAAGTGTCTCTAGCAAATCTGTACAGTCTGCATCAGAATATATAGATATTTCTGCTCCGGCAAGACTGTAGCAGCTATTGCCATCAGATATAGAAGGCATTGCTGACTCCTTATTGAATCTTACGCTTCCTGTAAGTTCTTTTACTGGAGTATCATTATATACTCCTAGATTTTGATTGACTCTGGCATCATTCGATAAATATGTAAGACTACACTCATATCCTACAGATGATGGACTTATGTTAGCAGCTATGTTAAGAAGTTTCTGACATAATTCCCAGCCAAGCTTTCCTTCTCCATCACCAAGAAATGTACCATTTCCATTTAAAGGTGTATTCCAGTCATCCTGCCCATTTGCAAGAGCAATTGTATGATGTGCTATAATCCATCTTAATTCATATGGATAATCTTTCAGCACACCCCATTCTTCATCATCCCATCCTGCACCAACAGCCCAGAACATTACTCTTGCTTCTATATCATCAGTTCCATACTCTTTTGTTGCTGTAAATGTTTCACTCTCTCTTGGTGTATCCTTATGTGGCTCAACACATATAGCCTCATACTCATTTCCATAATCATCCTGTACTGTAAAATGGTATGTCTTCCAATGCCCCATAGAATCATCATAGCCTGAAAATACATCATCATACCATCTTTCCTCGCCAAGGCTTATAAGAGTATAATTTGAACCTTCTGCCTTTGCTGTTACCGGTGACATTCCTGTGATGATTGCTGTTACAGCCATAAATACCGCCAGGAGACTTGCTATTATTCTTCTGGATATCGGTATCTTTTTTCTTTTTACTCTTTCCATTATTTTACCTTTCTGTGACGGAATCCGTCACGCTGACTTTATTTATCCCTTACCCTTTTATCTGTCTGGTGGGTCTCTTACACTTTTCATTCTGTTTCTCCTTCCTGATTTTTCTGCATCAAAAAAGGAAACCCTTACCAGATTTAATATGGTAAAGATTTCCTTATTTTTATTATGCAAGTTAAAACCTTGAACTATTAAATTGTATGTGACGGATTCCGTCACATAGAAAAACCGAAGCAGTTTTGCGAGGACTGCTTCGGCTCGAGCTGATTACTATTCCGACAATTACAACCCGGAAACAAGAAGTCATTTCTTACACTTCTTGCAAGTATAGAGTACCACATCTAATTAGTCTCATCTAGTCTCATTTAGTCTCATTTTTAACTCGTTCTTGACAAATGAGCATGTGATGTTCTCACGCTTATTTACTGGGATTGCAGATTTTTAAGTTTACCAATAATTTATATATTAAATTTATATTAGTTTCACGGAATTGTACTTTTTTCAATACAATAGTTGACATGCTTGATTAAAAGCAAAAAAGAAGGGGAATAAAGCAGCTTTGCTCTATTCCCCGAAAGATGTAACGGATTCCGTCACAATTATTTAGTTGCTCCGCATGAGCATATATAGCTGGTTACTTTCTCTTCATATGCTGCTGTATCTTCTACCCAACGCTTTTCTGTTACGGTCTCTTCGTGTGTCTCTTCTTCATGGTGGATTGTGTCTACTTGTTCATTTCTATACAATACTGTATAACTTCCGTGAGACCAGTCATCTAATACATCTGCTTGATAAGCAGCATGTTCTCCCCAAGCTCTTCCTGAGTCAAACAAACTTCCACAGCGTAAACATTTAACAGCATAAGCTCTCCATTCATACACAGGTTCATTCCAAGCCGCTTTATCTACCACGGTTTTTGTTCCAACAACAACATCTTCATAGTGACCTGTTGCGTCATGATGTATTGTAGTTGTAACAGGACTCCATGTATGCGTATGTTCTGGTACAGTTGGTGTAGCTGGTGTTGTGTCAGAAGTATTGCTGTTATTTCCATTATCAGGAGCTGATGTCTCTCCTGTATTTGCACTATTGCTCTCCCCTGATGGCTTTGTATCTGGAACATTAGATGCGCTCTCATTCTGTCCGGCATTATTTGTTTCCTGTTTATCACCTGAATCATTCTTAACAACTTCTGTTGTTGTATTCTTGATTTCATCAGCAGTGATATCACCTGAACCCTCATTGCTCACTTCTGTTTCCTGGCCATTATCTGCCACAACCTTTGCTGTTCCCTCAACGGCAGCTTCCTTAACCTTAAAGCCTCCGTCCTCTGTCTTTTCTGCTGTTCCAGTCACTTTAACAACATTTCCGGCAGAATCTTTTCCTTCAAATACCATCTCGCCAGCTTCATTAATTGTTGCATCTCCGGTAAGTGTAACAGTATTACCATCTGCGTCCTTAACCTGCATCTGTATGTCTTTTGCTTTTGCTACAGTTGCACTCTCTGTAGACTGTTCTATATTTCCGGCTGCAGTATCTTTTTTTGCTCCGCAGGCTGTCACCGCTGCAAATGATAATACTGTAAGCCCTACTATCATATATTTTCTAATC
>ENA-UAEF01000205-UAEF01000205.1-human-gut-metagenome-genome-assembly--contig:-NODE-205-length-11235-cov-2.845170_pt1 | contig 11235 bp, 9 predicted proteins | sample MGYA00244282_ERZ654277 | MGnify/ENA primary metagenome ERZ654277 (study PRJEB26926, sample SAMN06164999) | human gut metagenome | biome: ENVO:00009003; feature: ENVO:2100002; material: ENVO:00002003...
CCACCGCGCGTTGACGGACGAAGGCGTGTGGCGCATCGCCACCGACATCGAGGATTACGCGCTGCACGTTCACGAGGTGATGGACGGGCTGGACGGCTTCCATAACGACGGCGCATTGACCGTGAGCCTGCCCGTCGAGCACGTCGGCAAAGGCAACGCGGATGAGGCGGCCGCATTGCGACACGCCGATTTCGCTGAATCCGAGCGATTCGATGGCCGTGTTTTGACCAATTTCGAGAAGAAGGGACTTGCCGCCGGGCGCGTGATTCACGATTTCACCTATCGTCGCGTGTAATGCGATAAGGCTTGGAATTTCAGTGTTTTACGAGGATTCCTGTCTTATTGTGGCGGTGTGTGACACCGGCGCGACACGCCGAGGTTTGCATGTCGGCCAGATTCGCGTATAGTAGGGCAAGTTGTCAAGCGGAAACGCTGAAAGCGCCCCCTTCGTCTAACGGTTAGGACACCAGACTTTCAATCTGACAACGAGAGTTCGACTCTCTCAGGGGGTACTTACCTTGGTAACAAGGTGGCAATGGCCGCGTAGCTCAGTTGGTTAGAGCGCCGCCCTGTCACGGCGGAGGTCGTGGGTTCGAGTCCCATCCAGGTCGCCATTATGCGGATTTAGCTCATCTGGTAGAGCGCCACCTTGCCAAGGTGGAGGTAGCGAGTTCGAGCCTCGTAATCCGCTCCACGATTCGTCGAGACAATAGTCTCGGCGTTTTTTTTATCCTTTTATACTATTATAATGTATATCGGAGGAAGTTATATGAAAAGATTTGCGGCGGCGCTGGCTGCTGTTCTTATGCTTACCGCCTGCACTCAGGTGGAAGAAAATATACCCGTAATGGCGGAGACCTCTGCCGTGACCGAGGACACTGACGCATCTGTCGATGTCACCACGGCTGTTTCATCTGAAATTGTTTCGGAAGAAATAACATCGGAAACCGAGCTTGAGACATCGGAGGCAGTGTCCGAAAGCGAAACAACTGCTGCGGAGGAGGTACAGACCGAAGCACCTGCGGCTGCTGAAAATTCGGCAGAAGAGACATCAGCGGCTGAAACTTCATTGACCGAGGCTGTTTATGCGGACGCTCAGGCAGAAAGCACGGGCACTGTCACAGGCATTGAGCTTACGTTTTACGATGTGACGCTTTCTCAGGGCGAACACAAGATGCCCATTGTTACCATGTCACCCAAAAGCGCTCCCGATAAATCCGAGATATGGACAAGCTCCGATGAGAGCGTTGCAAAGGTAGATGGGCTTGGAAACATCACCGCTGTGGGCGAGGGTACGTGCGTTGTCACCGTGGCTTCCGCTGCCAGCCCCGAGGTTACAGCAAAAGTGAACGTGACCGTCAAGGCGGCTCCGGGACTTACATACATAGGCGGTATTCTCATTGCAAACAAGACCTACGCTCTCCCTGCGGATTATAACCCCGGCGTTGACCCCGAGGCTCAGGCGGCTTTTGACGATATGCAGGCCGCAGCTGCAAAGGAGGGGCTGAACATATACGTATCATCAGGCTTTCGCTCCTATGAATATCAGTCGGGGCTTTACGACAGATATGTACAGCGCAGCGGCAAGGCAGAGGCTGACCGCTATTCCGCCCGCCCGGGCCATTCCGAGCATCAGACGGGGCTTGCCTTTGATATGAACACCATCGACATCTCCTTTGCCGATACCGACGAGTATGTGTGGGTCAAGGCGCACTGCTGGGAATATGGCTTTATCATCAGATATCCCGAGGACGGCGAGGCTGTAACGGGCTATATGTATGAGCCTTGGCATATCAGATACCTGGGTAAGGAGACTGCCAAAAAGGTCTATGACAGCGGCCTTACGCTGGAAGAATATCTGGGAATAGATTCAAAATACAGCGAATGATGCAACTGCATAAGCTGCTTACTTGCATTAAAATAAATAAAAAAGTCCGCATGGGTTTATATTTCCTGACTTAATTTGTTCGGAGGGTATTGACTTTTGCGGATTTTTTTGTTATTATAAATTTGTGCATTGCTTTGCAGGAAAATAACAGTCGGCTTGCATATGGGCGGCAGGGACGTCCGCAGGTCGGTCATTTTGCTTTTCTGCGTTAATGAATATTATTATTTTATAGGGAGATTGATATTTATGATCCGTGTCGGTATTTTAGGCTACGGCAACCTTGGAAGAGGCGTTGAGTACTCTATCCGTCAGAACAGTGATATGTGCCTCAAGGCAGTTTTTACTCGCCGTGATCCCGCTTCTTTAAAGATCATGACAGAGGGCGTTCCCGTTTATTCCGTAAACGAGGCAGCAGCTCACAAGGACGAGATCGACGTTCTTATCCTCTGCGGAGGAAGCGCAAATGACCTTCCCACCCAGACCCCCGAGTATGTAAAGTATTTCAACGTAGTTGACAGCTTCGATACTCACGCAAGGATCCCCGAGCATTTCGCAGATGTTGACAAGGCAGCTAAGGAGTCCGGCAAGATCGGCGTTATCTCCGTTGGCTGGGATCCGGGACTGTTCTCTCTTATGAGAATGTACGGCAACGCAGTTCTTCCCGAGGGAAGCGACTACACATTCTGGGGCAAGGGCGTAAGCCAGGGTCACTCTGATGCTATCAGACGTGTAAAGGGCGTTAAGAACGGCAAGCAGTACACCATTCCCGTTGAGTCCGCTCTCGAGAAGGTAAGAAACGGCGAAAATCCCGTTCTCACCACCCGTGAAAAGCACACAAGAGAGTGCTTCGTAGTTGCTGAGGAGGGTGCAGACCTGGCTCAGATCGAGCATGATATCAAGACCATGCCCAACTACTTCTCCGACTATGATACTACCGTTCATTTCATCACCGAGGAGGAGCTTGAAAAGAACCACAGCGGAATACCTCACGGTGGTTTTGTTATCAGAACTGGCAAGACAGGCAACGGCGATAATAAGCACGTTATGGAATTCAGCCTGAAGCTTGACTCCAACCCTGAGTTCACCGCAGGCGTGCTGGTTGCATTTGCAAGAGCAGCATACAAGCTTAACGCAGAGGGCGCAAGCGGCTGCAAGACCATTTTCGACGTAGCTCCCGCATACCTTTGCCACCAGACTCCCGACGAGCTGAGAGCACATATGCTTTAATTTTGCGGTAACAGAAAATCCCGATGCACTGCGGTGTGTCGGGATTTTTTTTCAGACGAACTGGTATAATAGGAGTATGACAATTACAGTATCCCGATGCGAGGAGGCATATCAAAATTATAACCTGTTTTGACGATATCAGCAAGCGCGCCGCAGAGTGCGGCAGAGATGCCAAAGCGTATATTTTTCTTTCGTGGCTGGGACTTACCGAGGGCGAGATGAAAAGCACAGGGGCAGATGATTATAACGCAGCAATGCGTATCCTTATGTGCGGCAGGCGAGAGCCTGCCGCTTTTGCGTGATAAGTGGACTGTTGGAAAAATCAGCACAAACAAAAGCAACAGGGACTTGCATTTTGTCTGCAAGTCCCTGTTAATATCGTTAATATATCTTATTTCCTCACAAAACTGTAATCACAGCAGCTTCCGCCGTTTCCTATCTGCTGGGTATAAACAAAATCTGCTCCGGGAAGCGAGTCGTAAATGATATCATCTACATGGCAGAACACAGCCGTAAGCTCGGGTATGCCGTATTTCCTGAACAGCTGGTCAAAAATACAGTCGTGGGTTATCATGGAAAATGTGTTCTTCGGTGCCTGCGGCAGCTCGATGTTCCAGCCGTAGCCTGCTGTTCTGCGGATCTTTATTGGCATATACACTTTCAGAAACGGCACGAACACAGGCAGACGTGACAGCTTTTTCATCGTATTTATCTGTGGCTTTACAAAGTCGTACATGGCGTTCCGCACTATTGCTATGCTTTCCTCTCTTGTTCTGCCCCGCTCTTCATACGAGAACACAAACGCCAGCGAGGTGAAAAGGTTGCACAAAAAGCCGTAGTTCTTATCATCGGCATATGGCCTGTTGTCTCTGACAAGCCTGCCTATGCGGCTCAGTACCTTTTCCTGCATGGCTTTGTCAGAATCTGCAAAAAGCACGGAAAATCTGCTGTCTGAGATCATTTTCTCAGGGTCATAGTCTTTCATATCAAATCCCCTTTGTTTATATTAGCATATGCTAACTGAATTATACCATCAGTTCGAAAAAATGTCAATAGGGGAGCGGGATTTTTGGCGATATTTGGGCGCATCAGGCAGATGATTCATATTATCTATTGTAAAAACTGCGCTTGTGTGTTATAATGTGTGCAAATGTGATTTGAAAGGACGTTTTGATATGAATAAAAAGATCATTGCCGCTTTGTGCGCTCTGACGATATGCCTATCTGCTGCTGCCTGCGGACAGACTGACAGTGCAGAGGACGCTCCTGCCGAGACAACTGCTGCCCAGAGCGCTCCAGCTCCTGTTACCATGACGACCGAGGCTGTTCCCACTGAGCCTGTTGACCTCTCCAAGGGGCTTACGGACGCTATGTACGAGAGAGCTGTTGTCAGCGAGGGCAACAAGGCTCGCCTTGCAAAGGCTATGAAAAAGGCTGCAAACGGCGAGGACATCACTGTGGGCGTTATCGGCGGCTCCATTACTCAGGGAAGCAGTGCCACTGACCACAACAACTGCTATGCCGAGCTTTTTCACAAGTACTGGGTGGAAAAATTCCCTCAGAGCAATGTTAATTTTGTGAATGCGGGCATCGGCGGCACAAATTCCTATCTGGGCGTGCACAGAGTTGACACTCAGCTTCTTGACAGCAAGCCCGATGCAGTCATCGTGGAATTTTCCGTAAACGACACCGACAAGCTTATGAACAAGTATTCCTACGACAGCCTTGTAAGAAAGATACTTAACTGCGACAGCCAGCCTGCGGTAATGCTGCTGTTCACCACTCAGGAGGATGGCACCAGCCTGTGGGAGACCCACAAGGAGATAGGCGCTGCATATGACCTGCCCATGCTCAGCTACAGGGCTGTGGTTTATCCCGAGGTCTCTGCGGGCACTCTTGACTGGAAGGACATTTCCCCCGACAATATCCACCCCAATGACGAGGGCCACAAGCTTATCGGTCAGCTGGTAAGCAGATATCTTGACAGTGTTTATGACGACCTTGACAATATTGACGACAGCAGCGTTGCTTTTGATACTCCCGCTTACACTGCCGATTATTACAAGGAAGCAAAGATGCTCGGCGCATCGGATATCACTCCCCAGGAGATAAGTGGCTTTGAGCAGGGCGGAAACTCCGTTTATCCCGAGCTTTTCCCCGACAACTTCGTTACCGAGGGCGAGGGATATCTTAAATTCGAGACAGAGTGCAAGTGCCTTGGCTTCTTCTACCTGAAAAAGGTTGACGGCAAGGGCGGCAAGTATGATGTTTACGTTGACGGCGAAAGAAAGGGCACTCTTGACGCTGATTTCAAGGGCGGCTGGGGCAACTATGGCGAAACTCAGCAGATACTTATCTCCAAGGACAGCGAAAAGCACACGGTTGAGATAAAGCTTGCCGAGGGCAGCACCAACACTTCACTCACAATTTTAGGAATAATGGAAAGTTAAGTTGAATACAGCTGAAAAATTTTTGTGCAAACATACAAAAAACACACTTGGCTAATCTGTAAAAATGACAGTTGAAGATTTGGCAAAAATGTGTTAAAATTAGCTTGTGAATATTTATGGGGGAGATATCGGCATATGATGTTTCTTTCATAAACAAAGGATTTAATCAAATTTTTTCAAGGAGGAGACAAATATGAAGCTTAAAAGATGTATAGCTTCTGCAACAGCTCTTGCGATGACCGTAAGCGTTATGGCATTTGCACCTATGACTGCTGAAGCTGCTCCGGTCGATAGACCTAATGGCACTGAAAGTGTTATCAAAACCTTCAGCATTGACGGCAACTCCGTTATGTCTCAGTATGATTCTTGCTGGGTAAGCCTTTACGGAATCGACGAGTCAAGCTTTACTTCCGCAAATTATGTAAAGGTAACCATGGATTTTGACACTGCACCTGAGATCGGTGACGGCAAAAACAAAATGAGCGAGGTCGCAGGCTGGGGCTGGGGCTCCTACAGCGGCTGGTATAATGCAGGTCAGTTCTACGACGGAACCATCAAGAGCAGTAAAAATCTGGTTCCTGCTACCAGTTCAAAGGATAAAGAATATTACTGCTACCTTCCTGCTTCGGATTTTAAGGTCGATGACCATATAGCCGGAAATGTTCAGAACTATATTGCCGTTACTGCAACACTGAAATCTGTTGAGCTTGTTGAGATATCAAGCTTCTCTGCTCCCACACTTCCCGCTTATAAGTATGATTTCGACCAGTCCAGCGGAAGCTGCGGCGCTTGGGGTCAGGCTGCTTTCACCGAAGTAGGCACTGACAAGACAGTTACCCCCGAGGTACTGGCAGACAATTCTGTAATTGCTGTCAAATATACAAGCTCAGATCGCCCTGACCTTGTTCTCAGCGACAGCAAGGGTGATACTTCTCCTCTTAACTGGATAAAGGTAAAGCCTGACGGCGTTGCCGACGGCGTTGCTTACTACATGATGGCTGATATGGCTGCAGCATGGACAGCAGCAGGCGGCAGCACAGATTTCTCTGATGTTGCCAAGCTCTTTGTTTCCGCAGGCGCCAATGATCTTACCGTATCTTCTGCTTCCGTTTACTCAAACTGCAGCAAGATAAAGACCATTACCCCCGTAGTAACACTTCCCGATTCCATCACAGTTTACACTACCGATACAGATGCTCAGGTAAAGCTTATCAAGGGTGCTGTCAAGGTAAGCGGCATTGATATGCTTACTTCCGATGACTACACTCTTACAGTTTCATCTGACGGAGCAGCGGGTGTTGCAGTATTTGCTCTTACCACTGTTGGAAAAGCAAAGTATGAGCTTTCTGCCGATGCGGTTACCACAGCTACCTGCGTCATCAACTTTGAGGCTTGGAAGCCTACCTTCTATGATGATTACACCGTAAGCGGTCCCATGACCATTGATGTTGATTACAACTCCGACGCTTCCGCTGTTTCTTCAGCGATCACAGCTGCTATCGGTTCTCAGACAATCACAATGGAGCTTATCGCTTCCGAGGGTGACCACGCTCCTCTCCCTGCAAAGGCTATCGAGGACGTTATGACCTCTATCGTTCTTCCCGATTCCTACGATGCTGACTCTACTGTTTCCGTTCCTGTTACCATCGGTCTCAGCAACGTAATGAACGAGGGCGACGTTTACTATCCCAATTACACACTGGGCGCTTCCGGCGAGGCTGCAAGCTCCGTAACTGTTACATATACAGTTAATATCGGTTCTGACAGCTCCAAGCCCGATCCTAATCCTAACCCTAACCCCGATCCCGATCCTAAGCCCAATCCTGATCCCGAGCCTACTCCCGACCCTGTTCCCACAGGCTACAACGGAGACGGCACCGATCCTACAGCAAAGTATCCTTCCAACGGCAGCACAGATTGTGCAGCAAGCCGTTATGCAGGCGGCAATGCGTACAGCTCAGCAAGAGCAGGCTATGCTATCCGTCAGGCAGCTTCCGGTTCTGAGGTAGTTATCATCATGGAATCCGATGACATTATCCTCAGAAGAGTTCTTGAGCTTCTTGCTCAGAAGGACAATGTAAACGCAACATTCGTTTACAGCGGATATTCCGTAACCATCAACAGCGACGATATCGACGCTGACGAAGTAACAGATATCGACCTTTCCAACAAGGGCAAGTTCCTTACCGCTGATGAGCTGGCAATGTTTGACGGCGCTATCGAGGTAAGACAGCTTAACCTCAGCGCATTCAAGGGCATTGCAAAGGTACAGATCACCATGACAATGACCGGCGCTTCCAAGGGTGCAGACGGCACAGCTCTTGACAGAACCTCCGAGGGTCAGTTCAGATTCATTTCCGACGGTTCCGTTGGTGATGACAGAACATTCTCCTTCGAGATCACCGAGGGCGGCAAGTATGTCGTTTACACAGGCGACTGCGATGTTGAGGTTTACGAGGACGATGTTTGATCGTTCGGACTAAGCTGAATTCTTAAACAATGAAAGCACGTACTTAAAGGGGCACCCTTAGGTACGTGCTTTTTATTGTATGCAGATTATATTTAATTTATATCTGTAGAATTTTTTATACCATTGCTGTATAATATAATCACATAATGCGAAAGGACGATAATATATGAAATTCAGACTTACAATAGATATTGACGAATTGAATTACGCTCAGGCAATAAGGGCTATCCTGCCCTTTGTGAAAAAGGAAGATATCCCGCTGCCCGAAATGGTGCTGAGTGCTGCCGAATCTCCGGGAGTATTGGAGAATTTTCTGAAATTTATCCCCCGGGAAAAGCAGGACGAGCTTATCCTGAAAACCTTTGACAAAAACAAGGTGAGGATAATCGCCAAGGCTCACAGGACTGCCGCAAAATACGGCGTGGATATGAAAATATCGGACGTTTCCCTTGAAGAGCGCACCGATGATGTTATAGTGTATTGATAAAAGGAAGGAAGAAGATCATGAACGAAACCATTCAGAACCTTATTACAAGAAGAAGCGTGCGCTCTTACAGCAACAAGAGCATTCCCGATGATGTGCTTGACCAGATACTTGATGCAGGCTCATATGCCCCCAGCGGAATGAACAAGCAGTCCGCCGTTATGGTGGTGCTCAGGGACAGAGACAGGATATCCGACATCTCTTTCCTTAACGCCAAGGTCATGGGAACAGACAGTGACCCGTTCTACGGCGCTCCCGTTGTTGTGGTTGTATTTGCCGACAGCCGTGTTCCCACCTACGTTGAGGACGGCAGCCTTGTTATGGGCAACCTTATGAATGCGGCTCATGCGCTGGGCGTTGATTCCTGCTGGATACACCGTGCCCGTGAGGTGTTCTCTACTCCCGTTGGAAAGGACATTATGAAAAAATGGGGACTTGATGAGAACTATGTGGGCATAGGAAACTGCATTCTCGGCTACTCCGACAAGCCTGTTCCCGAGGCAAAGCCCAGAAAGGACGGAAATGTTATTTTCGAGCATCACTAAGCCGAAAAGAATTTTCCCGCTCATATTGCTGCTTCTCTGCGGCTGCGGAGAGGTGCGGGACGGCAATGTTTCCGAAACTGTTCAGAATGTTTCCGAGATTACTCAAAATATTTCTGAGCAAGCTCAGAAAACCGAAAGTGCTGAAACGGCGGAGATTTCTGCCGTTCGCAATGACGGCGTGCTGATGTTCGGCTTCACTGCAGATGAGTTTGTGAACAGCTTCAATGCGGTTTACAGTGATGAATACGGGGAGGTTTATCTCACTCCCGTTTCTCAGTGGAATTGCTATGAGGCGTGTTCCCCTTTATTGGATAACGATGGCATGGCGTACTGCTTCACCGAGGACAGGGAGATATTATCCATGCCGAACATCACTTTGTTTACCGATGACAACGGCGGTGTATATGAGATAATGGCGACCTTTGATGACCACGGTTATCAGGACTGGCTCAACAAGAAGTTCGGCATCATAAGCATGAACATGATAGAGACCGTTCTGCCCGATATGGCAGATACAGAGGCGTTTTACAGGGAGCTGTATGCACTTGCCGGAACAAATTTTTACGGTGACGATTACAAATTCCCACCCTCGGACTTTTACCGCAGCGGAGATGTGGGGCTTTACTCCTATTACGGCGGCGGAACTATAAATATATGCGCTGTTCCTGCCGATGATGAGCTTGAAAATGAGCTTTCTCGGGCGAATTGTGTGATACATGGGATAGAATAATAAAAGAGCTGCTGCATTTTTTTGCAACAGCTCCTTTTATTATCCCTGCTCATTTTCAAAAAGCTCGCCGTCAACTATGCGGACTATCCTGCCTGCACTTTTGGCAACGTTCAGGTCGTGGGTTATCATGACTATGGTATGACCCTTTTGGTTAAGCTCGCCGAAAAGCCTCAGAACTTCCTTGCCTGTGGCGCTGTCAAGAGCGCCTGTGGGCTCATCGGCGAGGAGCAGCTTTGGGCTGCCCACCAGTGCCCTTGCAATGGCTGCTCTTTGCTGCTGACCGCCCGAAAGCTCATGGGGCTTGTGATCCATTCTTTCGCCCATTCCCAGCTGAATAAGGCGCTCCCGTGCGGCAGCCTCCGCCTCCGACGAGGTAAGCCCACGGAGCAGCAGTGGCATCATCACATTGCGCAGCACGGTGTATTTCTGTATCAGGTGATATTTCTGGAAAATAAAGCCCACATAACGGTTTCGCAGGTCTGTAAGGCTTTTGTCGTTCATTTTATGCACGGCGTTGCCTGAGAGATAATATTCGCCGCTGTCAAAGCTGTCCATGCAGCCGATCATGTTCATAAGGGTGGATTTTCCCGAGCCTGAGGGTCCGAGTATGGCGAGAAATTCCCCCTCCTTTACTGTCAGGTCGATGCCCTTTAGCACGTTCAGAACGCTGTCGCCCATGGCATAGCTTTTTCTGATATCCTTCATGCTGATAACGTCCATATTGTCTCCTATTCTGCGCTTGCCGCACGGACTGTGCCGTCCTCGCTGACTGTAAGGGTGAGGATCGTTCCGACGGTTATGCCGCTATAGTCGGAGGAACGTCCCGAAAGTCCGGCTATTGTCATTCCCACGGGGATCATGTAGCTGCTTTCCTTGCCACTTTTAGTGATAGAAGCGCTCTTCCTGCCGCCTCTTCCGAAGCCTGCGCCGTCTGGAGCATTCATATCACCCGAGGGCATTTCGGGCATATCTCCCGATGGCATATCTCCTGACGGCATATTTCCGTCAGGCATTTCGGGCGGGGTGCCGCTGCCGTCATTGTTGGGAGCGTCGGGGAGATCCGACGGCATATCGTAATTACCGTCCGACTTATCATCGGAATTGCTGTTATCACTGTCGTCTTTGTTTTCTTCCACCGTTCCCAGCGCCAGTGTAACATAGTTGCCTGCAATGGCTGTGACTTCGCCCGAAACCGTTGTATCTGTTGAAATTGCGGTGTAATTGTTGGGAGCGGCGGTGGTTATCTGCTGAGTTTCCTCTGCGCTGTCCGAGCAGGCAGTGAGGTTAAGGGTCAGCAGGGCAAGCAAAAGGAAAAAGCTTTTCTTATTCATATTATCTGCCTTTCTTATGTTCATATTTATTCTCCGCTGAGGGCTTCGATAGGTGTAAGGCCTGTCTCTTATACACATCTCCGAGCCCACGAGACCGTACTAGATCTCGT
>ENA-UAEF01000214-UAEF01000214.1-human-gut-metagenome-genome-assembly--contig:-NODE-214-length-11011-cov-5.239138_pt1 | contig 11011 bp, 8 predicted proteins | sample MGYA00244282_ERZ654277 | MGnify/ENA primary metagenome ERZ654277 (study PRJEB26926, sample SAMN06164999) | human gut metagenome | biome: ENVO:00009003; feature: ENVO:2100002; material: ENVO:00002003...
ATACTGTTTCCCTCTGTATGCTTTGCCGCTTTTTTCTTTTTTACCAGTTCGCCCGAAAATTCACTCATATTTCGAAAAGTATAATTCCTATTACTTATCATAGCAATAGAAAGTGTTACCAGTGGAAAATACTCTTCACCACCTTTCTTTTAAATATAATAATACTTAAGCTGTCTATAAAGAGCATTTTTCTAAGAATTAGAACCTGCAATTAACTCATCCAGAGTACCAAAATGGTAGCCCATCTCTTCCCACTTTGTAAGTAGTTCATCTAATATTTCACCATTGGTCTTTGAAGTATTGTGCAGCAGCACGATAGCTCCCGGATGAATACGTCCGGTGAGTTTTTCAAAGGTCTCTTCTTTTGTTGGCTGATTATCCGGATCCCAGTCCACATAGGCAAGACTCCAGAAAAAAGTATAATAACCTAATTCTTTTGCCATTTTCAGATTTGATTCACTGTATTTCCCCTGAGGCGGCCGGTAAAATTTAACCATCTCCTTGTCTGTAATCTCTTCATAAAGTAACTTGACATCTTCAACTTCCTTTTGAAATGACGATACATCTTCAATTTCTGACATATCCGGATGATGATAAGTATGGTTTCCTACGGTATGACCTTCTTCCACCATTTTCCTTACCAGATCCGGGCTGGTCTCTAAGAAATGCCCTACTACAAAGAAGGTTGCTTTTACATCATGCTTTTTCAATGCTTCCAGTATCTTCTCCGTATTTCCATTCTCATAGCCGCAGTCAAAGGTCAGGTAAATCACCTTATCATCGCCATTACCAATAAAATATGTATTATATTTCCGCAATTCTTCCGGTGTGGCATTTCCGGTTGGCTGTGTCCCCGATTCACCAAATCCAAGTCCCCAGTTCTCTGTTGTAGATGCCACTGCATTTACTCCCAGTAAGCCGCCATTCTGCCAGCTTTTTACCAGCACTGCACTCCCACGACCTGCGCAAAATACCAATGCCAGCATTACCGCCACTGCCAGTATCCTTTTCCATTTTTTCATAAAAAAAGCCTCATATACTCTTTCTAAAGTATATGAGACTTCTTTTATCTCATGCTTTTCATTTTAGTTCTTTCAGTCATTTACTCTACTGCCTTGAATGCTTCCTCTAAGTCTTCAATAATATCGTCGATATTTTCTGTTCCGATCGAAAGGCGGATGGTATTCGGTTTGATTCCCTGCTCTTCTAATTCTTCTGCACTAAGCTGGGAATGCGTGGTTGATGCTGGATGAATCACCAGAGATTTTACATCTGCAACATTTGCCAGTAAGGAAAAGATTTCCAGATTGTCGATGAAATCTTTTGCCTTTCTGTCATCACCTTTGATTTCAAAGGTAAAGATAGAACCGCCACCGTTCGGGAAGTATTTCTTATATAATTCCTGCTGCTTTGGATCTGTACTTACTGCAGGATGATTTACACGCTCCACCTGTGGATGGTTATTTAAGAACTCTACTACCTTCAATGCATTCTGTACATGACGTTCTACTCTTAAGGATAATGTCTCTAATCCCTGTAAGAAGATAAATGCATGGAACGGAGATAAAGTTGCTCCGGTATCACGGAGTAAGATTGCACGAATCTTGGTTACAAATGCTGCCGGTCCTACTGCCTTGGTAAAGCTGATGCCATGATAACTTGGATTTGGCTCAGTTAAAGATGCAAATTTTCCACTTGCCTCCCAGTCAAATTTTCCGCTGTCTACGATAACTCCACCAATTGTTGTTCCGTGTCCACCAATGAATTTTGTTGCAGAATGTACCACGATGTCTGCGCCATACTCAATCGGACGAACCAGATAAGGTGTTGCAAAAGTGTTATCTACGACTAATGGAATCTTGTGTGCATGTGCTACTTTTGCGATGGCTTCAATATCAGCTACGTCTGAGTTAGGATTTCCTAATGTCTCAATATATAAAGCTTTTGTATTGTCTTTGATTGCTGCTTCAAATGCTTCCGGCTCCGGCTCAACAAAGGTTGTTGTAATGCCGTACTGTGGAAGTGTATGCTCCAACAGGTTATAAGAACCACCATAGATATTCTTTGCAGCTACAATATGGTCACCATTCTGTGCAAGATTTTCAATCGTATAAGTAATTGCTGCTGCTCCGGATGCTACTGCCAACGCTGCAACTCCACCCTCTAATGCTGCAATTCTCTTCTCAAATACATCTTCTGTCGGATTCGTAAGTCTTCCATAAATATTTCCTGCATCTGCAAGACCAAATCTTGCTTCCGCATGGTCGCTGTTGCGGAATACATAGGATGATGTCTGATAAATAGGTACTGCTCTTGCATCTGTCACCGGATCCGGATTTTCCTGTCCTACATGTAACTGTAAAGTTTCAAATTTTAAATTACGTTCTGCTCTGCTTTTCTTTGTGCTCATCTTCTTTTTCTCCGTTCTGTTATTTATTTCTGTCACTCTGATGTTACATCAGATTTTTTCTAATCTACTGCAAATTACTCTGTAAATAAAGCTGTTGAATAATATCTGTCTCCATTGTCCGGTAATAAAGCTACAATTGTTTTTCCTTTATTTTCAGGTCTCTTTGCCAGTTCAATTGCTGCATAAGCTGCTGCTCCGGAAGAAATTCCTACTAATACGCCCTCTTTGTGTGCAATTTCTTTTGCCACACGGAAAGCATCTTCGTTCTCTACCGGAAATACCTCATCATATACTTTGGTGTTTAATACATCCGGTACGAATCCTGCACCGATACCCTGAATCTTATGTGCTCCACTCTTACCTTCGGATAATACCGGTGAAGATGCCGGCTCTACTGCTACAACTTTAACATCTGCTTTCTGCTCTTTTAAGTATTCACCGGTTCCTGTTACGGTTCCACCTGTACCAACTCCTGCTACAAAGATGTCTACTGCTCCGTCCGTATCTTTCCAGATTTCCGGTCCTGTTGTCTCTTTGTGTACTTTTGGATTCGCAGGGTTTACAAACTGTCCAGGGATAAAGCTGTTTGGAATCTCTTTTGCAAGTTCATCCGCTTTTGCAATTGCACCTTTCATTCCTTTGCTTGCTTCTGTCAGAACAATTTCTGCGCCGTAAGCCTTTAAGATGTTTCTACGTTCAACACTCATGGATTCCGGCATAGTAAGAATGATACGGTATCCCTTGGCTGCCGCAAGTGCTGCAAGACCAATTCCTGTATTTCCGGATGTCGGCTCGATAATAACAGAACCTTCTTTTAACTGTCCTTTTGCTTCTGCATCTTCAATCATTGCTTTTGCGATACGGTCCTTTACGCTTCCTGCCGGATTGAAATATTCCAGTTTGAAAAGTAATTTTGCTTCTAAGTTATACGCCTTTTCTAAATTAATTGCCTCGATTAATGGTGTATTTCCAATCAGTCCTAATGTTCCTTTATAAATGTTTGCCATGATAGTAATCTCCTTTTCCCTAAATTCATATATTTCCTATCTGTTTGATATGGATTAAGTATAATATAAAACGATGCGTACCAATTGTCAAGACTTTTTTCAAATAAATTATTTAAAATATTTTGTTTCATTGGTACACATCGACCTCGTCCATTTAAATGACATAATCGCTGCTGATATCCTGCTGCCATTCCATCAAATCCTCTAACGTATACTTGTCTACTACACTCTTAATCGCATCGTTTAATTCTTTCCAGATACGAAGTGTTACACATTCTGACTGACGCTCACAGGTGTTCACCTCATCCTCAAGACACGATACCGGTGCAAGACTTCCTTCTACCTGACGTAATATCATCCCTATCGTATATTCCTTCGGTGTCTTTGATAAACGATATCCTCCCTGGGGGCCTCTGATGCTCTTAACAAACCCTGCCCGTACCAGTGTAGAAATAATCTGTTCCAAGTATTTCATGGAAATATCCTGACGTTCCGCAACATCTTTAAGACGTACCGGTTCAACTTCATCATTCATTGCTATATCAAGAAGAAGTCGGACAGCATAACGTCCCTTTGTTGAAATCTTCATACTGTACCTCCATTTCTATTTGTCTATGGGTACAGTATATTCCTTTTTTCCTACTATGTCAATAGGGATATGTTGTTTTTAATATTCTTCCTCTTCTTCACCCTCAGAGATGTCGTTCTTCGGCTTCTTTAAGCCTTCAATGACAATGCCATTCTTCTCAGCATAATCCCAAAGTGCAGCATGAATACCTTCTTCTGCCAGAAGGGAGCAATGCACTTTAACCGGTGGAAGTCCGTCTAATGCTTCCATTACTGCTTTATTGGTTACAAGTAATGCTTCCTGTACGGTCTTTCCCTTTACCAGTTCTGTTGCCATACTGCTGGTTGCAACTGCAGCACCACAGCCAAAGGTCTTAAACTTACAGTCCTGAATCACACCATTATCATCAATATCAAGATAGATTCGCATGATATCACCGCATTTTGCATTTCCTACTGTTCCTACTCCGCTGGCATTTTCAATCTCCCCTACATTTCTCGGATTCTGAAAATGATCCATAACTTTTTCACTATACATAATCGTTACTCCTTTTCTTCTCTATTACTGCTGGTTCTTTACAAAATCTTCGTATAACGGTGACATGCTGCGTAAATGTGCAACAATCTCTTTGATTGCGTCTACCGTGGTGTCAATCTGCTCTTTGGTGGTATCTGCGCCTAAAGTCAGGCGGAGTGAGCCATGTGCAATCTCATGTGGCAGACCAATTGCCAGCAATACATGAGACGGGTCTAAGGAACCGGAAGTACATGCTGAACCGGAGGATGCACAAATCCCCTTCATATCTAACATAATCAGCATGGATTCTCCCTCCACAAAACGGAAGCATGCATTGACATTATTGGCAAGACGATGCTCTCTGTCTCCATTGATTTTCACATATGGGATTTCCTTTTCAAAACGGGAAATCATATAATCTCTCAATTCTCTTTCTCTTGCAGTACGCTCTTCCATGGAAGCAAATGCCAGTTCTGCAGCTTTACCGAAGCCTACGATTCCCGGTACATTTTCCGTTCCGGCTCTTCTCTTTCTCTCCTGTGCACCACCATGTACAAAGGAGCGGATTTTTACACCTTTTCTGATATAGAGGAAACCGATTCCCTTTGGTCCGTTTAATTTATGGCCACTGCTGCTTAACATATCAATATTCATTTCATCTACCTGGATTGGCTCCTGACCAAATGCCTGTACTGCATCAGTATGAAATAAAACGCCATGTGCCTTGGCAATTGCACCAATCTCTGCAATCGGCTCGATGGTACCGATTTCATTGTTGGCAAACATAATAGAAATCAGAATGGTATCCGGACGGATTGCAGCTTCTACATCTGCCGGATTGATACGTCCATTCTCATCCACATCAAGATAAGTTACCTCAAAGCCCTGTCTTTCCAACCATTCACAGGTATGAAGAATTGCATGATGCTCAATCTTACTGGTGATGATATGTTTTCCTTTTTCTTTATAAGCTTCTGCTGTTGCTTTCAGTGCCCAGTTATCAGATTCACTTCCACCTGCCGTAAAATATATTTCTTCCGGTTTCGCACCGATTCCTGCTGCAATAATATCTCTGGCCCTTGTTACTGCCTTGCGGCTTTCCTCACCCAATGCATAAATGGTAGATGCATTTCCATAATACCGGGTAAAATAAGGAAGCATTGCCTCCACTACCCGCTCGTCCGTTCTTGTTGTTGCCGCATTGTCCAGATAGATTAATTCCATCGGTTTTCCTCCTTTATCAATTTGCTTTATCAGCTATTTTCGTCCTATTTCCAAGTAATTCAGTCGGAACTAAGAATAACACCTTAGGAATAGTATGTCAATCTTCTGCCTGGATTTATTCCTTTTGTTCTTTTATTTATCCAAGAGGGTTAAAAGGGGAAAGGGCAGCTTTCGCTGCCCTTTCCATCTATCCTCTTATTTCAGACGATATACATTATAAAAACTAAACTCTCCTGTTTGCAGTTTTGCTCTGCTTAGACTCTTTTACGTCTTCTGTAAAGTACAACTACCGCTGCTCCTGCAACGAATAACAATACTACCATGCATGCAATCGGAGTATTATCTCCTGTCTTAACCTGCTTCTCTGCTGTTACAGCAGGTGTTGCATTCGGAGTTGTAGATGCTGCTGGTTTCATATCTGTATTGCTAAGTACAATAACATACTCAGATGCATGTGAGAATTTGAAATCAACGGTTCCGTCTGCATTTACCTTTACAGCCTGAATATATTCTAATGCTCCGGTCTTTTCATTATAATAGTAAAGGTTTGCATATTTTCCACTGTTCTCTGCACCAACGTTGACACGAAGTGTAGCATCAAATCCAAATGCTCCGTCATGTGCCAGTGAAAGTTCAATGGTCTTGTTGTCTCCAGCTAATGCTTTAATCTTATCAGCCGGGATGCTGCTCTTACCTACGGTTACACCGAGGTCTATTGCATCTTTTAATTTACTTACAATGTTCTTTCCGTTTACAATCCAGCTTACGTTGTCGTTCAGCTTGAAGGTAATGGTAATATCTTTTCCAATCATGCCATTGAATACTTCTGCCGGAACTTTTGTGGTATCTGGCATTGTAACATTAATCTTTGCTGTATCTCCTACAGCATCAATGGTATCAATTACTTCCTGGAAATCTTTACCCGGAACAGTAATGTCAAGATTAATCTTTTTATCTGCTCTCAGCACTACAGTACCGCCATCCTTTGCTGCCGGAATGGTAACTGTTACTGTCTTATCAGAAGAAACAGTATATGTTTTACCATCATAAAGATTTACAACTGTATTTCCTGCATTTGCATTAACCGGAACTTTTACTTCTTTTGCGGTATCCTTGATATTCATACCAACATATAAGGTTGTTCCTCCATAGGATCTTGAAACTACATCATAGCCTTCCTCATCAGAACTTGCCACAACCTTTCTGCTTCCTCTTGCAAATACATCTGTGTATGCATTACGGATGCTAAGCAGATTCTTATAATGCTGATATGTGACATTGTCCTTTGTTGCCTTAGAGAAATCCATGTCATATCTATTAGTCTGGTATGGATAATTATTTAATCCGCTTAAACCAACTTCTTCACCATAATAGATAACCGGAATACCCTTTGCAGTAAGCTGTAAGGTAGCTGCAACTAACGCTGCTGATGTTGCCTCATCCTCGGTATATCCTTTTCCGTTCATTAAGGACGCCTTAAATCCATCTTCATCATGACTGCTTAAAAACTGACCTGTCATGTATGCGTTATTAAGTGCTGCATTTCTGGAAGAAAGGAAGCTTTCTACAGAAGAAATATTACCACTGACAAAGCTTGTTGCCTGATCATTAAAATCAAAATCAAGGTCTGCATCCATCTGACCGGTACCTAAGGTACTACCATTTGACGCATATCCTGCGCCATAATATTCTCCAATCATCTTGAAGGATGGATTTACTTCTGTTGTAGAATTCTTAAGTGCTGCCCATGTTGTACTGTCAACATGCTTTACTGTATCTACACGGAAATAGTCAACACCATAATCCTTCATCCATGATGTCTGCCATTCTACTAATTTTGCCCTGACATCTGCTTTTTCTGTTGCAAAATCCGGCAAGCCAGACTGCCATGATTTAATATCGCCTTCACTGACGCTCTTATCCCTAAGCATATCAGCAAATGTTGATTCTGTACCATATCCAGCATGGTTTACAACAATATCAACCATAATACGCATGCCACGTTTATGTGCTTCGCTAATCATAGTTTCAAATTCTTCTGTTGTACCAAGTGTCGGATTCAATTTTGTAAAATCACTTGCCCAGTATCCATGGTATGCTGCATTATAAGGAACATCTTCTGAACCCTCATCTGTTACAGCTACACCTTTCACATTCTCTACAATTGGTGTAATCCAGATTGTATTTACACCTAAATCCTGTAAGTAATCTAACTTGGTTGTTACACCTGCAAAATCTCCACCATGATACAGTCCCGGATTGTCTCCGTATGTATCTGCACCACTTGCTGTATTGTTAGATTCATTGCCATCAAAGAAGCGGTCTGTCACCATAAAGTAGACAACAGATTCATCCCAGTCGAAATCATTTTTGTTTTCCTTCACACGGTCTGTGATTTCAACATCCACTGTAGTACTGAATTTATTACCGTACTGGTCTGTTACAGTAATTGGTAATGTCTTAATTCCTAATGTTGTATCTGTTGTTGCAGAAATGGTAACTGCCTGCAGTTCCGGTTCAATCGGCATTGCACTGCTTCCACCAAGAGAAGAAACATCAATACTTGCACTTGCTACTTCAAGTTTCTGAGTGTCTGTATCAGCCTGTTCAACCTTAAACTTAACAACATCATTTTCATTGTAGTTAAAGGATTTATTCATAACTTCTGCTGTAACTGTTGCATTTAATTTATAGTATTCAAAATATGAGTAATCTGCTTTCTTGTACTCTTCACTGTTTGAATTGAATGCATCTACAACATAAGTTCCATTTGCTTTGTAACGATAATGTGTTTTACCATCTGTCAAGCCGCTCTTTACATACTCAAAACGCTTTGTTGTATCATTGTATGTCATTGGATACTCTGTTCCGTCTACATCAACAGATACTGTCATATCCTTTAAGGTGCCATCTACAAATGCAGCATCATCACGATAGTAATATGATACCTGTTGATTTTCTGCATCTACTTCATAGCCAGTATTATATGGCATAGCAATTTCCGGCTCACTGCCGGCTTTCATGCTGGCATAGATAACCTTCTGGTCAGAAGGGAATGTAACGGAATGGTCTCCACCATCTTTAATCCATGGGTCACCTGTTGAATCTAATGCAATACAAAAATCAACCTTTGTGCAGGATGGTTTTGCAGGAATCGTTACTGTCCATTTATCTCCACCTACGTATGTAAAATCGGTTAATACTGAAGCATATCCTGATGACCATGTATAGAACTGTGGTGTAATTCCTTTTTCTTTTAATCCTGGATTCTCATAATCCAATACAAGGTATCTCTTTTCCGTTGGTACGATTGTCGGTTTCTCATGAACCGGATCTGAACCATCCACATAATATAATACCTCATTCTCATCACCGCTTATTGTAAAAGAACGGTCTGCGGTATCAGAGCCGCCATCCCATCCCTGTGTTATGTCATAACGTGCCTTTAATCCTACTGTTTTTCCCACATTACTGCCGGCAACTGTAATGGTCTTTTTAAACCATGTCACATTATTTGCAGCATCATATTCTGTTTCATCAAAAACATATGATCCATTTAATCCGGCATTCCACATCCACATATCAACTTTTCCCATGTCTGTGTCTGTTGATAAATCTTCATTGTAATAATACATTGTAAATGTGTGGTCTGGAACCGGTGCCTCCCAGCTGTCCGGTGCTGTTTTATATACGGTTGTATCACCACCACCTTTGGTTCCGGTAACCCAGAGTTCAGTACTTGTTGATGTTACAGAAACATCAATATTATCCGTCTGTGCTCCATTGTTATTATTAAAAATACAGCTGAAATTCTGTTTTACATCCTGTGTATATACTACATCATACCATCCGGAATGGTCAGCATTTTCTGAAATCTGTCCACCTGGCCATTCTTTTCCAACACCTGCTCCTGTTGCAGAGGCATCTGCTCCCCACATATGATTGTAAATAGTGCTTCCCATTCCTGAAGCAAGATAATGAATGGTTGTTACATATTTCCAATCAGCAGGTTTTGTCTCTGACAAAGAACCATCGAACCAGTACTCTGCTTCTGCCTTTCCTTTTGTAGAAAGTGTTACTCCGTCTAACTGGTTTCCATGTCCATCATCATTTAAAATGAGATCATAATCTGTGCTGTTATCTAATGTCAGATGCATTGTATACCAGCCTTCATGACCTTCTGCTGCAGTCATGGTTTTTCCCGGCCATTCACCTGCCGGCTTATTGGTCTCATGATATATATATGCAGCAACATCATTGCCTAATGTGCTCTTATAATTAATAGTCAGATCACATTCTGTTGGTACAGACTCTGGAATCAATGTTTCATTCTTTGAAGCATCCTTATACCACTGATATTTTCCATTATCATCCAATAAACAATAAATGCTTGTATCAGAAGTAAAAGTCTTAATCTGCTCAATTGCAGCTCCTTCTGTCTTTATCTCCGGTGCAGCCTTCTCAGTAGAACCTGCATCAACAAACTGAAAACCTGTCCACTCACTGCTCTGTACATCTACATAATAGAGTCCAGAACTTTCCTCATATGCAAGCTTTGGTTTTTCCTGATTCCCCCATTGTGAAATGGTGGCATTTCCTGCGTCATGGTTATCTACCGTAGCACCGGCAGCCCAGACATTGACAACCGGTGTATTCCATGTACTTGGTTTGTCCAGGTACAACCGGATTGTCGGGCTCGCAGCATATGCAGTGGTTGCACCACCGATTGCCGGAACCATGGTCACAATCATAGCAAGTGCAAGTACCATACTAAAGATACGGCTTACAATGCCATGTTTCCTGTGAAAGCGTTCTTTTAACTTTCTCATCTTTCCCTCTCCTTTTCATCGTTTCATTTTATATTTCCCTGCGATTACGTTTTCCCTCCGAATATGTTTTCGCAGTTTTTCGATAATTAATTATATTCTAATTTTTTTACTTTCGCTATCCGCAAATAAACTAAAAAAGAAATTCTTTTTTGTGTATTTTAACTAATTTCTATCTTGAAGCTCACTTTTACAATTCATTTTACACAATTTCCGCATGATAATTTTTTCGAAAAAAGGACAGCACCGATTGGTACTGTCCCATATAATTTACATAATTAAATTTTCATAGTTCTGCAAAACAAGGCCGCTAATTCTGGTAATCCATATGTGCAATGACCATCATGGCAATCTTAAAAGTCATGGCATCCTCGAATTTGCGGATATCAAGTCCAATCATCTTTTCCAGACGTTCTAAACGGCTGTCTCTTATACACATCTGACGCTGCCGACGATAAGG
>ENA-UAEF01000219-UAEF01000219.1-human-gut-metagenome-genome-assembly--contig:-NODE-219-length-10788-cov-3.363179_pt1 | contig 10788 bp, 9 predicted proteins | sample MGYA00244282_ERZ654277 | MGnify/ENA primary metagenome ERZ654277 (study PRJEB26926, sample SAMN06164999) | human gut metagenome | biome: ENVO:00009003; feature: ENVO:2100002; material: ENVO:00002003...
TACGAGATCTAGTACGGTCTCGTGGGCTCGGAGATGTGTATAAGAGACAGCAAATGCGGTAAGCAGGGTTCGTCCCTTCTTTGTAAGCAGGTTGTTGAAGGACAGATTCAGCGCTGTAAAATACGACATCCGCTTATGCTTTAAGTCCTTCTTGCTTAATTCCTCATACGTTTCCTTCGCTGCTTCCTCATCGGAATACGGCATGCTATCATCTGTAATCTCACCATCCAACAGCTTAACAATTCGTGTACTGTACTGCTCTGCAAGCTCCGGGTTATGGGTAACCATAATAACGAGACGGTCTTTTGCAATCTCCTTCAGAAGATCCATGATCTGCACGCTTGTCTCTGTATCAAGTGCACCGGTCGGTTCATCCGCAAGCAGAATCTCCGGATCATTGATCAGTGCACGCGCGATTGCCACACGCTGCATCTGTCCACCGGACATCTGATTTGGCTTTTTATGGATCTGGCTACCGAGTCCAACCTTCTCGAGCACTTCCTTCGCCCGGCGTCTGCGCTCGCTCTTCGAGACACCCGACAAGGTCAATGCCAGCTCGACATTCTGCAGCACCGTCTGGTGCATGATCAGATTGTAGCTCTGGAATACAAAACCAACGCTATGGTTCCGGTAGGTATCCCAGTCCTTATCCTTGTATTTCTTTGTTGTTTTTCCCTTGATTATCAAATCGCCATCGGTGTACTGATCGAGCCCTCCCACGATATTCAAGAGTGTTGTCTTTCCACAACCGGAATGTCCAAGAATCGAAACAAATTCATTTGCCCGAAAATTAATACTGACTCCCTTTAATGCCTGTACCTTTGAATCGCCCTCTCCATAGTCCTTTACTATGTTCTTCAGTTGCAGCATGTCATCTTCCCTTCATTTTCTTTCACTATAACAAAAGCGATTTCTTCACCCTTCGGGTTCCCGAAATCGCTTTCATACTCTTACATCATGTATTCAATCATCTTGTTGACTGCTTCGCCAAATTCCTCTGACTTCTTCTGTGCATCATCGAAATCCTTACCGATAACGCCATAGTAGAATTTGATCTTTGGCTCTGTACCGGATGGACGGACGCAAAGCCAAGCGCCACCTTCGAGCTCGTAATATACAACGTTTGACTTCGGAAGTCCGGTTGGAACAACCACCTTATTCTTCATGTTTGTCGCTGTATCGTTGTCGTAATTACGTGCCCAGAGCACTTCTAAGCCTGCAATCTCCTTTGGTGTATGAGACTTTAACTGATCCATGATACTCTTAATCTTCTCCAGACCTTCGATACCCTTTAATGTCAGTGTATGGATCGCATCTACATGATAACCATACTTCTCATAAATATCGATCATGGCATCCCACAAAGTCTTGCCCTGTGAACGGTAATATGCAGCTGCCTCACAGAGTGCCATCGTTGCTACGATCGCATCCTTATCTCTGGCATGTGTACCGATCAGACATCCGTAGCTCTCCTCAAATCCGAAGAGATATGTGCCATTATGTTTTGTCTCAAACTCCAACATCTTCTGTCCAATGAACTTGAATCCGGTCAGAACCTCTACGAGCTTCACGCCGTAGCTCTTCGCCATCTCATTTACAAGGTTCGTTGTAACGATAGACTTGATCAGCGCGCCATCCGCAGGCAGTCCCTTTGTCGCCTTGATCTGGCTAAGCTCATATTCTGCAAGCAGACTTCCTGACATATTTCCGGTCAGGCAGTGATACTCGCCATCCTTATCCTTTACATACACACCGAGACGGTCTGCATCCGGATCCGTCGCGAGAACGAGATCTGCGTCATGCTGCTTTGCAAGTGCAAGTGCAAGCTCGAATGCTTCTGCTGCCTCCGGGTTTGGATAGCTTACAGTCGGAAAATCACCATCTGGCAATTCCTGTTCTGGAACAACATATACATTCTCAAAGCCAAGTTCACGCAGAATTCTTCTGGCTGGGATATTTCCCGTTCCATGCAATGGTGTATATACAATCTTTAATTCTTTTCCGTATTTGTCGATGCACTCCTGATGCAGTACAAGCTTCTTCAGCTCTGCCATATATGCATCATCGATTTCCTTGCCGATGACTTCATACAAACCTTCATGGATTGCTTCCTGCTTTGGCATTGTAATGGCATCCTGTACAGAGATTGCCTTTACCTCACGCATGATACCCGCATCATGTGGAGGTGTAATCTGTGCACCATCCTCCCAATATACCTTGTATCCGTTGTACTCTGGTGGGTTGTGGCTGGCTGTTACGTTAATACCTGCCACACAACCAAGGTAACGGACTGCAAAAGAAAGCTCTGGTGTTGGACGAAGAGACTCAAACACATATGCCTTGATACCGTTTGCTGCCAGACACAAGGCTGCTACATCTGCAAACTCTGGTGAACAATGTCTGGAATCATAGGCAATCGCAACACCCTTTGCCTGCTTCTTACGCTGTTTGATATAATTTGCAAGTCCCTGTGTCGCCTTCGCAACAATATAATTATTCATGCGGTTCGTACCGGCGCCAATAATACCGCGCAATCCAGCTGTTCCGAATTCAAGATCCGTATAGAAACGCTCTTTGATTTCTTTCTCGTCATCCTTGATTGCTGCCAGCTCCTGTCTTGTTGCTTCATCAAAAAACGGGTTTGTCAGCCATTCTTCATAAACCTTTTTGTAATCCATGTCCATGATGTTCCTCCTACTATTTAGTCCAGCACGGATATCAGATCCGCGTAGCTATATTCATCGTCTTTGCCGTTATCTTCGGCTTGTATTGTATAACTTTTTATCAAATAACCGGCTTTGTATAGCGTGATCGTATGTGTTCCCGCTGTCTTCCTGATCGACACCGGTGCGATTCCGACATAATCGCCGTCGAAATATACGCCCACACCCTCCGGTTTTTTAATCGTAATTTTATTGCCCTGCTCCGCGGACTCCGTCGTCTGCCCACTCTGCGTCGTCGCAGTGGTCGTCTGTGATCCCTGTGTCGTTGCAGTCGTCTGCGTCGTAGTCTGCCCGGATGCAGTTGTCTGTCCCTCCTGCGTCGTTGCCTCAGTCGTATCTTCCGTTGTCTCTTCGGTCGTTTCCTGCTGCAAGGTTACGCGCAAGGTTTTCATCGTCTCTGTGATTTTAAAACTTCCACGGAAGCTGTCATAGCCATCCGCTGTAATGCTTAATTCATGATCGCCGTACAATCCGGTATACGTCCGGTTCGCGATCACCTCTCCATCAACCTTGATGACTTCATTCGCATCCTCCGGCGTCACAGCAAACGTTACCGTTCCGGATGGAATTGCAATATCTGAGATATCTACATTTAACTCGCGATCCTTTGTCACACGGATACTCTTCTCTCCGGAATATCCATTTTTACTGATACGAAGTGTATAATCGCCTTCCCCGACTGCTACCAGCATATCTGCAGTAACTGGAACAATCACATCTTTTCCAATCTCTACAAATCCGCCAACATATGTCCCCTGATTTAACAGCCGGACATACCCGTGCCCCTTCGTAATGATCACGGACACCAGATTGCCATTCCACAAGGACAGCGTCACCTCATCCTCTGTGTTTACATCCACGAGAGAAAGCGCCTGATCCCCATCAAATACCTGTGCATAATCCGATACCGGGAAACGATTTCCATTATAGACAGCGGTATGGTCATCCTGCCGGTACAGGAACTTCTTAATCTGTGTATATGTCTTCACCTTCGCATTCTTCGCGATACTGACCAGCTTCTCTGTATCCATATAATACACGATATCCACGACATTTCCACAGGCAACATTGTCAATGCCGATATCCGCGCCCTTCGTATCTGTCACGCGTACACCGCCATGATACTGCAATGTTATATCTGTACCATCCAGCACCGATACAAAATGCATCTGATTATTTTCCATGTCCATGCTCGTTATGATTGCCGTCATGGAAGCCTCTTCATGATCTGCCGTGACTTCCTCCGTGTTCTCATAGACCTTGACATCATTCTTCTTTTTTTGCCCACAGCCCATGAACACGAACGCAAGCATCAACACAACGATTCCATATTGTATCTTCCGCTTATCCATAAAACCACCTTAACTTCTGTATTATACAAGATTATTTTGCAAATGTGAAGATTATATATTCATTTTTTCGAGATATTATAGGAAGATAATTTTTCAAGCAACGTCTGCTTCTTCTCTTCCTCTTCCATGATCCGGTTCAACTTCTCGACCATTTTCGGAGAAATGCGTGTCTTCGAACCATTCATATATTGATTTGAGAGCTTATAGAATTTTTCAGGATACCGGTAGAGTCCACAAATATACGCAACGTCCATCTGTTGCAATGGGATTCCCTGCTGGTACCGTTCTAAGATCGCAGTGAGCAGTGCAAACGCATATCCATTTTTTTCCACGGTTTTCCGAATGAAATAATACAGATCCTGCAACTGGTTCCCGATATGATATTTTTCAAAATTAATCGTTGCGATATAGCGCGCATCGGCTGTCCCACATACAAGGACACTATGATGATTGTAAGTGCCATGACAATATCCCATATGTTCAGATTCGCCCGCCGTCCCCGCCTCTGCCTGTTCACAGTTCAGCCCCTGCTCATAAAAGTACGGAAATGCCTGCATAAACAAAGATTCAAATTCCCGTTTCGGACTCTGTTTCGCAATATAATTATGTACTCGCTTCATTTCCCGATTCCGACGCTTGACATCATTCTTCTCCCGGATCTGCATATCGCGATCAACTTCCTGCCAGACCGTACGTCCAGCCCGATGCAGGGCAACCAGATTATCAACCGCAAGCATGATTTCATTTTTGTTGCTGACACCCATCTCACGACCGTCAAAAAACATCCGCATCACAAACGGATTCCCATAACGATCGTATGTAATCAGTTCATCCTCCACATTTTTCACAAGCCGGTCAATATGTGGAAAGCCTGCCAGATACATATGCTCTTTAAAATCATACTCTGCCTGCAGCCGTTTTTCTCCGGCTGTCGTTGCCCGGATCTGGCGCACCCCCTTGTCCGTCTGCAGCAGCATCGCTCCCCGTCCCCGTCCTATGTGATCCAATCTCACATCGTACATCTCGAATACTTCCGACATTTTTTCAGCCACAAAAAATCCCCTCCCAACATCAGTCTTGTTAATTGTATGCCGGGAAGGGCGGATTCATTCCGATTGATCGTCCGCATCTATAGATACGATTCCTTTACAATCGCCAATAATTGTTCTCTTGTATTCAATTCCGGTTCTTCAAGTACCCGGTCCAGCAGTGCCTTCAAAATGCGTCCCATATCCGGCCCCGGTTTTACACCGATCGCGATGAGATCTTTTCCACTGATTTCAAGTTCCGACAGTTTCAAACATTGCTTCTGTTCTATGATCTCTGCATACATCGCTTCCATATGCGCGATCACCTGTCTGCGCTGTTCGAGATGATACGCACTCTGACCTGCCATATCGCCCTTTCGGATCTCCAGAAAATCTGCGAAATGCTCCGCGCCAAGCTGTGCCACAAACCGGCGGAAGCTCTTCATCCCCGGTCCGTCCCCGGAGAGTCCATAATTCGTGATTTCTCACCAGTCTGCAAACCTGATCGATCGTATCGTTATCAAGCTTTAACCGACGCAGAATCGTGCGCGCCATCTTCGCAGAGAGTTCCTGATGTCCATAGAAATGATCGACTCCTGTTTCGTCTGTCGTCTTACATTCTGGTTTTCCAACATCATGGAGCAACGCCGCATAGCGCAGTACAGGTGTTGCTGATACTGCCCGCATCACCTGCAGCGTATGACGACCGACATCATACAGATGATACGGGTTATTCTGTGGCGTCTGCATCATCCGGTCGAACTCCGGCAGAAATATATTGGTGAGTCCCAGCTCGTACGCTTCTTCCAGCCGTTCCGGATGCTTCGAAACGATCATCTTCGTAAGCTCAGTACAGATCCGTTCTGCACTGATATCCTTCAGGAACTTTGCCTGATCGCGCATCGCTTCCCGCGTCTGATCTTCAATTACAAAATCAAGCTGTGCCGCAAACCGGACTGCACGCAGGATACGAAGTGCATCCTCGTCGAACCGTTCTGATGCCTCACCCACGCAGCGGATGATTCCTTTCTCCAGGTCCTCCTGTCCACCGAAAATGTCGATCACACCCTGTTCCGGGTTATATGCCATTGCATTGATCGTAAAATCCCGTCGTTTCAGATCCTCTTCCAGGCTCGCTGTGAAGCACACGGATTCCGGACGACGGTGGTCGGTATAAACACCATCCACCCGGTATGTCGTCACCTCAAATGCATAATCGGTATGACTGGCAGGCGATCCACTTCCATCGTCCAAAATCTCGCGATCCACTAAGACCGTCACCGTTCCATGCTGGATTCCCGTATCGATCGTGCGGTGGAAAATTGCCTTGACCTCCTCCGGTTTCGCCGAGGTCGTGATATCCCAGTCATTCGGCTGCTTGCCGAGCAGGCTGTCCCGCACGCAACCGCCAACAATATATGCCTCATACCCATGCTTATTTAATTGTTGTAAAATATATGCCGCCCCTGTCGGAATTTCTATTTCCATGTATTTCACCCAAATAAACAACTACCCCGCTGATGTCAGCAGGGTAAATGTTCTGATTTTTATTTTTAGTATGCCTTTCCAAAATAAACCATGTGTTTCGCAGGCTTGCCACAATGTACACATACATCACCAAGCTTCTCCTGTGCAAACGGGATACATCTCGTTGTTGCACCTGTCTCGTCCTTGATGGCTGTCTCGCAGGCTTCCTCGCCACACCACATAGCCTTGATGAATCCCTGCTTCTTCTCCAGAATATCTGTGAACTCATCCCAGTTTGTAGCGACATGTGTATTCGCATCACGATGTGCCTTTGCCTTTGCATACATATCATCATGCATCTGTGCAAGCAATGCCTCACAGGTCTCTGACAGCTTGTCGAATGGTACGATGGTCTTCTCTCTTGTATCACGGCGGACAACAACTGCCTGTCCTGCCTCGATATCCTTCGGTCCAACCTCAACACGAAGTGGGATACCCTTTACTTCCTGCTCGGCGAACTTGAATCCAGGACTCTTATCGGAATCATCAACTTTCACACGGAAGTTGGATGCGAGCACGCTGCGAAGCTCTTCTGCCTTCTCGAGTACGCCCTCTTTTTTCTGCATGATCGGAACGATCATGATCTGTGTCGGAGCAACCTTCGGAGGAAGTACCAGTCCGCTGTCATCACCATGCACCATGATGATAGCGCCGATCATTCTCGTTGTCATACCCCAAGATGTCTGATGTACATACTGAAGCTTATTATCCTTATCTGTATACTGAACGCCAAATGCTCTTGCAAATCCATCCCCAAAGTTGTGGCTCGTTCCGGACTGCAGTGCCTTACCATCGTGCATCAGCGACTCGATCGTATAAGTTGCCTCAGCACCTGCGAATTTCTCTTTGTCTGTCTTACGTCCCTTGATAACCGGAATTGCAAGCACGTCCTCGCAGAAATCCGCATACACATTCAGCATCTGGATCGTTCTTGCCTCTGCCTCTTCTGCTGTTGCATGTGCGGTATGACCTTCCTGCCACAGGAACTCTCTCGAGCGAAGGAATGGTCTTGTCTCCTTCTCCCAACGCACAACGGAACACCACTGGTTATATACCTTTGGAAGATCACGGTAGCTCTCGATCTCCTTAGAATAAAAATCACAGAACAATGTCTCGGATGTTGGTCTGACGCACAGGCGCTCCTGCAGTTCATTCAATCCGCCATGTGTGACCCATGCAACCTCCGGTGCGAATCCTTCGACATGATCCTTCTCCTTCTCCAGCAGACTCTCCGGAATAAACATTGGAAGGTATACATTCTCTACGCCGGTTGCCTTGAAACGCTCATCGAGATTCTTCTGGATCAGTTCCCAAATCGCGTAGCCTGCCGGTTTGAAAACCATACATCCCTTTACGCTTGTGTAATCACACAGCTCTGCTTTACGGACAACGTCCGTATACCACTGTGCAAAATCCTCATCCATCGCTGTAATATGCTCTACTAATTTCTTGTCCTTTGCCATTTCTCTTTTCCTTTCTATATCCTCTTTTCCGATTTGGCAATTGTGATACAATTTCTGTACCTCGGTATTCATCATACGCAATTTGCCGCAGACGCGCTCTCGCTCACTTCCACATGTAACGGTACTAAACTCATTGCACCAGCAAACTGGCACAATTCGTTAAGTGCCGACATGCTCCAATGGTCTGCTTGCAAATTGGTATGTATGAATACCGCTATCCACATATTCTTTCACAATTGCCGAATCCCTTCACGTGATTGTGTATATCCAGTCACACGAGAGTTTCCTTATCTTAATATTATTCAAACTCATCTAAATCAAGCACCTCGAAGGCCTCGCCCTCCGGTTCCTTCTTGATCACGATTTCTTCCCCGGTGATGGGATGTGTAAATTCCATCCGTGAGGAGAATAAACCGATCTGTTTATATTTACGTTTTGTCTTCGCGAATTTCGGGTTATATTTCGTATCACCCCAGATACCACAGCCCCGGCTCGCAAACTGCGCCCGGATCTGATGATGTCTGCCTGTGACAAGCTCAATCAACACATAACTGAGCGTTCCATCGTCCGTATCCATGACATCGAGCACCTCATAATATAGCTCTGCGCGCTTGGCACCCTTTTCGCCTTTTTTCACGACTTTCGTTGTGTTCGTTTTTCCATCCCGCAGAAGATAGTCTACCATCTCGCCTTCAAAATCCGGAAGCTCTCCGGTTATGACCGCCTGATAATATTTCGCGATCTCACCATCCTGCTGCATGTCCGAAAGCTTCGCTGCTACCTCTGGAGTTTTTGCAAATACCATCACACCCCCTACGGGACGATCCAGCCGGTGAATCGCAGCTACATACGGCTCTTCCGCCTGCTCCGATTCCTCTTGGTCATACAGGTAATGCTTGATTTTCGTAATCATATCTTCATCGTTGCCCTTGTCGCCCTGTGACAACACACCATACGGCTTCACGCAGGCAAGCAGATATGCATCCTCGTATAAAATCTCTAACTTCATAATTCCTGTCCATTTCCGATATAGTTCCTATATCTTAGCTATATTTACACATAACTAAAAGGAATTATACAAGAGTTGCCATCTTTTTGCAACCGGCGGACACAGAAAGTTTTCAATCCTATCGGTGTTTTTTGAAGATTCCTTTTTTCGTTTTCGTTGCTGCTACCTCTGCATTTGCCTGCTGGATTTCCCGCAGCACCGTGTCCAGTCTCCGATACCGTGCTTCCTCGCGTTCATCTTTCTCCCGCATAACCGCATCAAACTGCCGCATCACATCCGCGGTCACTTCCTCCTTAATGGATGTCGTGATAATATCCTTGTTCTCGCGCAGGGCTGTTGCGATCACACGGTTCATCACGCTTTGCAGTTGTGCCTGTTTGAAGTCAACAACCTTGTCCTCATCCCCCACCATCTTCTGCATACGTTCTAACATCGAATCCTTATCCTCATCCATCCGGGTATGTACGGGACGGAGTTCCACCGACGATGTGCGCTTGATGTTCGCTTCCGGTTTGCATGGTTTATCCTCGTTGTCTGTTTCTTCCTGTGCTGTTTTTGCGCAATCGATGGTCTGCGCATTCCCCTCATTTTTTTCTTCTGTCGAATCCAAAGCATCCTCTTCAGATTTTGCACGTTTTGCACGAATGATCGCATTTCGGATATCCTTGAGCATCAGTCCCTCTTCCTTCATCGCTTTCACGCTCTCAAACAACCGGATATCGCGATCATCATAATACCGATGTCCCTGCGCATTCCGCTTAATGTCGAGTTTTAATTCATCCTCCCAATATCGAAGTACATGTGCTTCCACATGCAGTTTTTTTGCAGCTTCCTTGATTGTCATAATTCCCATCTCTCCTTTAATTGTAAACATTTTTCCCCGTTCTTACCTTAACATAAATATACTTACATGAAACCTGCTTTCGTATACTTTATGTAGCCATTTTTCCTGTCCGTTCGACAGATGTATTTCTGTGCATTTTATGTGAAATATGCATCGGATGATTGCAGATTTTGATTATTTCGAGTATGATTATTTTGTATGTCTATCCAATTAAAGCAGATACTATACTATAAGATACAGGAAAACGGAGGTTATAGATTTATATGTGGAAAAAATTTTACAAGAAGGCGACTGCGCTCGCACTTGTCTGTGCGATGTCCGTCATGCTGACCGCATGTGGTGACAGCAACAGCAGCTGGAAGGCAGCATCTTCGTCCTTAGAGAATTCTGTGGAGGACGCGATTGCCGCAGGAAATACAGAGCCGGAAGCATCTCCGATCGATGCCTCCTCCCTGGAAGATTGTGCCTATGCATTGCCTGATCCAACTGGAGAAGAAGCAAAAGCCGAGCAGGAACGGTTTCATACTTACCTGATGGATAACTTTAAGGAGAAATACGACACACTTGTCAGAAAATACGACAGCCTTCTTGCGGAAAACGAAGAATTGAAATCAATCCTTCGGCAATACGGCATTGCCTATTCTACTACAAACAGAATGGATGAGGAATCAGTATTCTCTTCTATCTCATTTCCTCCTGTATATTTCTCTCTTGATGAGAAAATAGCATTGTTCCGTAACTTTTTCAAGGGACGAGATGATGTTTTTGCACGACGATGGTTCAACAAAGCCACAGAAAAGGGTGGTTACCAACCCTGTCTCTTATACACATCTCCGAGCCCA
>ENA-UAEF01000226-UAEF01000226.1-human-gut-metagenome-genome-assembly--contig:-NODE-226-length-10501-cov-4.806242_pt1 | contig 10501 bp, 16 predicted proteins | sample MGYA00244282_ERZ654277 | MGnify/ENA primary metagenome ERZ654277 (study PRJEB26926, sample SAMN06164999) | human gut metagenome | biome: ENVO:00009003; feature: ENVO:2100002; material: ENVO:00002003...
GTACGGTCTCGTGGGCTCGGAGATGTGTATAAGAGACAGAATAAGGAATATGAATCTTCAAGAGAACATCAAGAAGGAGTTTGATGCTGCCAAGGATAAGGTGCAGTTTTTGAACGACCTCAGAAAGTATATCAGTTCCTTATCTCCGGAGAAAGTCAACCCTGTAGATTGCGTGCTTTGGGTTGACAAGGATATGGTTGTAGCCAACAACTACAACCCTAACCATGTGGCAGATAAGGAAATGCGTCTTCTCTATACATCCGTGAGGGAAGACGGTTACACAATGCCTATCGTTACCATTTGGGATGAGAAGCTGCAGAAGTATGTAATCATCGACGGTTTCCACAGAAACCTCGTTATTCGCAAGTTTGCGGACATCAATGAGCGATGTGGCGGAAAGCTGCCGATTGTAGTCCTAGACAAGGACATCGACCAGCGTATGGCATCAACCGTAAGACACAATCGTGCCCGTGGAAGTCACTCTGTAGATGGAATGGTAAACATCGTTTTCAATATGCTCAGAGACGGTGTGTCTGAGCGTGAGATTTGCGAAAAGGTAGGTCTGGAGCAGAAAGAGCTTGTAAAGCTTAAGTATGTAACTGGTTTCGCCAAGATTTTCAAGAATTATAAGTATAATGCGGCTATCGAAAAGGTTGTCGACGAGAGACGCGTAGCAAGAGAGACAGCCAAGAAGAAGGAGGATAAGAAATGAAAGTAAAGTCAGTTAAGCTCAGTGAAATCTTTCCTTACTATGACAACCCTCGTGACAACACGAATGCGGTTGAGCCTACCAAGGAGAGTATCAAGCGTTTTGGATTCGTTAAGCCTATCCTCGTTGATAAGGCAGGTGTAATCATTGCCGGTCACACAAGATACGTGGCCGCTTACCAGTTGGGCATGGAGTTCGTTCCTGTCGTTTACTCGGATATGGACGACGAAATGGCAAAGAAGTACCGCATCCTCGATAACAAGCTGGCAGAGAAGTCTTCTTTTGATGAAGACCAGCTTTTGGAGGAATTGCGCAACATGGAGGTTCCTACCGATATGCAGGCATTCTTCTTTGAGGATATCAACCAGATGCTCAACTTCTCCCTCGACAGCATCAACCAGCAGGCAGAAGAGTATGGTGGCTTCCAGGATGACTATTCTCAGGTTGATGAGGAGAACTTCGAGGCTCCATCCAATGAAGAGCCTGGCGAAAGTGAGGAAGCTCCTTCAGATGAGGAGGAGGAAGACCCTGCCAAGGATTTGTTCGTTCTCAAAGAGCGCGAGGACGGTTCACATTATATGAAGGTCGTTTGCCCATATTGCGGAAATATGGAAACAATAGAAATTGAGGATTAACAGGTATGGAAGAGATTAAGATTAATGACAAGGTAATTGAGTTACCTATTGACAGTATCGTGCCTCATGACGGTTCGCACAAGACCGACGAGACGGCAGTACAGGCAATCATGCAGTCCATCAAGGATTTCGGCATCACTCAGCCTATTTCCGTTGACAAGAACAACGTGATTGTAACCGGTAACGGTGTGTATAAGGCTGCTAAGGCATTGGGAATGGATAAGGTTCCCTGCATCCGTGTTGACTATCTGACTGATGAGCAGATTAAGCAGTATAGAATCGCTGATGACAAGACGTCCGAGTTTGCCACTTGGAACGAGAAGAAGCTTCGCAAGGAGCTCTCCTATCTCGGTGATCCTAACAGCATTCAGTTTGCTTTCGATGAGAGCATTGCCGGTATGCTTGGACTCAACGCTAAGCCAAAGGAACAGAAGCCTGCGGCCGCACCTTCAAAGGCTGAGACTAACCATACGGCTAAGAAGGTCGTAACGGAAGCCCAGAAGGACCAGAAGTTCAAGGAGGAAATGAAGGGCGTTGAGGAGAATATCCAGGTCAAGCCTTCAGAGTATTATGAGTATAATTGTTCCGCTTGCGGTAAACTAGTAAAAGTTAAGAAGCCATGACAGATGAATCATCACAGCCGAAAGTAAAGTCTTTCGTACATAGAATCCCCAATCCTGTTGGAAGACCATACAAGATTAAGTCTTCTCAGGAATTATGGGATAAGTTTGTAGCTTACTGTGATGATGTTGAAAACGACCCTTGGCAGCAAAAGACTGGTAGCAATTCCATTGCAGGCGGCAGCGGCAAATCCACAAATTCCATGAGACAAGAGGTAAGGGTTTTCAGAAGAGCCTATACCCTTGTCGGATTTTGTGCTTTCTGTGGCATCGTTCAGAAATGGGCGGATTTCAAGAGAGGTAATCTTAAGAGACCAGGCTTTGAGCAGGTGATAACACAGATTGAGAATGTCGTGATGGCCCAGCAGATTGATGGCGCCATGCTTCATCAGTTTGATTCCAGCATTGTTGCAAGGCTCAACGGATTGGCAGATAAGCATATTCAAGAAGTAACCGGCAAGGATGGTGAGGACTTCAAGTTCCCTAAGCTGTCCTTGGATGATATTAAAGAATTACAGAAGATAAATGGACTTTGAGAAACAACGTTTTCTTCATAAGCAGTTAGTGGCATCGTCCCTGCTGCAATTCACTACTAAGATGTTCGCCTATACTGCTCGACGTGAGTATGTAATAGGCGAACATCACAGGATTATATGTGATGCGCTCATGGATGTGATAAGGGGAAAGACTAACAAGCTGATTATCAACATCAGCCCTCGTTATGGAAAGACACTCTTGTGTTCACAGATGTTTATCGCATATGGTCTTGCGCTGAACCCTGCTTCAAAGTTTCTTCATATATCTTATTCCGGAAGTCTCGTCCAGGACAATTCTATGGCAGTCAAGGACACGATAACTTCTACATATTTTCAAACACTATTTCCGAATGTCAAAATCAGAAAGAACGATAACACAAGATCAAAATGGAGCACAACGGCAGGTGGTGGTGAGTATGCTACATCTACCTTGGGTCAGATCACAGGTTTTGGTGCAGGTCAACCAGACTGGACCGAAGAAGACATAAAGAACATGGATAAGTTCATGGCTACGTTCAACCCCGGTCACTTTTCGGGAGCCATAGTTATCGATGACCCTTTACGACCGGACGATGCTTTGTCCGATAACGTCAGAGAGTCTATCAACAGACGTTTCGAGACAACCATCCGTAACCGTGTAAACTCACGTCATACGCCAATTATCATCGTCATGCAGAGGTTGCACGAGCACGACTTGTGCGGTTACCTTCAAGAGATTGAGCCAAATGAGTGGAAGGTTGTTTCCCTCCCGGTAATACAGACAGACGAGGACGGAAAGGAGCGAGCCTTGTGGCCGTGGAAACATACGTTGGAGGAGCTGTACAAAATCAAGCATGCCAGCGAGTTCGTATTCGAGACACAGTACATGCAGAACCCTACCCCTATGGAAGGTCTTATGTACCATGCCTTCAGAACATACGATGAGCTGCCGGACAGAAGGTATGCAAGAATGATTGGAAACTACACCGACTCGGCAGATACCGGTTTCGACTTCCTTTGCTCTATATGCTTCGATGCGCACGATGACGGCTACTATGTTACCGATGTTCTATACACCAAGCGACCGATGGAATACACGGAACCAGCGCAAGCCAATATGGTTAAGCGCAATCAGACAGACGTGTGTTTCGTCGAGAGTAACAATGGTGGCCGCTCTTATGCCCGCAATGTCGAGCGCATAACAAGGGAACACGGAAACAGAATCACCCAGTTCGTAACGTTTACGCAATCGAAGAACAAACAGATTAGAATCTTCACTCGCTCAAGCGAGGTAAACAATAAACTAGTCTTCCCTTCTAATTGGGAACAGTTGTGGCCGGAGTTCGCCCACGATATGAAATCCTACAGAAAGGAAGGATATAACGCCCACGATGATGCACCGGACGCTTGTACGGGCATTATAGAGAAGTGCGAGGAGTGGCTTAACAATGCTACCGATGCACAGCTCAGACGTGGCGGTTTCTTGTAATTTCTTTTTTAAACCATGTCAACTAGGCGTTTGCTCGCGAGAGTAGGCGCCTTAACTATTTGAATATCAGCGCATTATAATTTGGTATTTTTAACTAAAATAATCGTTAGTATATTTGCATATATCAGAAAATTTTCGTACCTTTGCATATAGATAAAAGGTAGTACTTTTGGTTTACCAGGTCGCTACCTTACAAGTTGAACCAATTAAAATTATAAAGATTATGAAGAATTTAGTTTATGCTCGCTTCGAGAGAATGACAGTTAATGAAGTTTCAGAGCTTATGAGAATAGCATCAGGAAAGATGGCAATCAAAGTAGCTTCAGTTGCTCCTACATTGTTCCGAGTTTCAGCATATGGCATCTTTGATGGAGATGCAGAGGACTGGGGCTTCGAGAGTGCAGATTGCGGAATGTTCCAGGGAGAAGAGGAGTTCGAGGCAACCAAAAAGTTGTACGAGACCACCATCGCTTAATATAGGAGGAGGAACTGCTATGAGTGGTCTTTTTGAGACAAAGCTTCTTAAATACAAGAAGCACATCATCCAGGTTTTTGAGGATATGTTCGGTCAGAGATACGTCTATATCGATGGTCAGACACAGACATATTCTATTAACAATGCAAAGAGAATGATTAGCCTATGTTGTCAACAGTAATATTCACGGATGGCGCCCAGAAGAATGTGGAGCCATCCAACGGAACGGATTTCTCATTGGAGGAGTTGAGGGATTTGTAGGTGGCCACATCGAGTTGGTCCGACTCAGCAAGTCGCAGGTAATGGTAGTTAATGAGGAAGGCAAGGTTTACGACCTTCCTCAGAACGAGAACGCCACGATGCTTGTGAACATAGCAGGCATCAGAGACGTAATAGTAGGTAATGTATTAGTTTGTGACATCAATAAAATCAAGTAATATGGATAAGAATGATTTGATGAAGTACCTTGTAGAAGAGGCAGAGTGTAGTGAGAGTGAAGTAGCCGAAATGACTAACACGGAGTTGCTGGATCATTGGCTGGAGTATAACGGAATTTGTGGTTTCACAGAGGACATCAAGGATGTAATTGAGGCTGCTTTTGATGTAGATTTGGAGGACTAGCAATGTACAAAGAGAATATAGGAACAGACAGATATGGGCGCACGATGTGCCTATATCACTCCTGCAACACGGTCTATTGCGACCACGTCAAGAACGATAAGGTTGTCAGGACAAGTCAGATTAAGGTAGATAATGATATCATCTTAATGTTCAGTGCTTCGCATACGAGCGGAGCCTACATTTACGATGAGATTCATAGAAGATACGGAAAATGGCTATGAAAAAGATTATCACCATTGAAGTAGAAAGCTCTAGTGTAGAGTGCTACAGTAGCTTCTATACGGACCTGGAGTCTTTCGTCACGCACAGAGTGAATGGTACTCCATTGAGAATTAAAATAACCTCAGACATTAAGTAGCGTATGAAACCAATGTTAGCAACAAGATATTATCCGTCACAGACGAAGTTTCCTTGCTTCGCCCAGCCTAAGTATGACGGAGTTCGTTGCATCCTTCATGAAGGAGAAGACGGTGAGATTCACCTCACATCGAGAGGCGGTAAGGAATACGATGTTCCTCAGATTAAGGCTTGGGGGGAGAAACACCGCAGTATGCTTCCTTTGGATGGGGAGATATACAACCACCAGGAATTGACCTTCCAGCAGATATGTTCTGCCGTAAAGTGCCGTTCTGCTATGACTGACAAGCTACGTATGGTTATCTACGATGCACAGATTCCGGGAAGCTTTTCTGCCAGATGGAAAGTTCTGCAGGAGGAGTTTGCTTCCATTGATCCAAATGGACCGGTGTACCTTACGCAGACTTTCGTTGCCCATTCAGAGAAGTACATCAAGCGATGGCACAAGATATTCGTTTCCACCGGTTACGAGGGTGCCATTATCAGAAATGCAGATGGAATCTATACCGAGGGCAGAAGCAATGACCTTATGAAGCTGAAATCGTTCGACACGACGGAGTTCAAGGTGGTCGATGTTTTGGAAGCGGAGGGCAATGATGCAGGTACCGCGATATTCAAACTGAAGTGTGGAGAGTACGAGTTCTGTGCCCGTCCGATAGGTTCAAGGTCACTCAGAGCCCAATATTTAGCCGATAAGGACGAGTTGATAGGTATGGCGGCGACTGTTCAGCATCAAGGTTATTCTGACGCTGGAGTGCCGAGATTCCCGGTATTGTTGAACATTAGGGATTACGAGTAATGGCAGCATTAAATATTAACGAGTATTACGGCTGCTTCTCTTGCGAGGCTGCTGACGAGCACGGAAATGGTTGCAGGCACGGTCTGCTGTTCCCGGTACTGCTTGCGATGGGAAACAAGAGAAGCTGCCCAAACTATAAATTCAAGAAGAAATAACTATGGAGTTAGAGGTTAAGCTAAAAAGAAAGTATGAGTCTAAGACAGAAACTTTAGTCCTGATTAATTACAAAAGAGACTTGCGAAGATGTGTCAACATAACTTATCCAAGAGATTGGGATTGTGAAAAGCTTGATGTGTTCATTCAGAACTTTCACGACGTGAACGTTAGAAAGCCTTTATATGTGTCGGAATGGAGTTCTTTGCTTATGAAAAACAGACTGGAGGAAATTAAGAAACTAGGCTATCGTGTTATTGCTATAAATCAGTTACATGGCTATATAGTAAGAAAGGATGGAAAGTTTCTATCCTATCAGCTTGCAAAATATACATCAGAGGGAGGAATAAGTCTCACATATAAATACGTGCCATCTCGAACACATGGAAGTGGTGCTATACAAGGTGGTGAGAGTGGCTATAATTTTGGATTCACCGAGTTTAGTAAAGAAATGCTGAACGATATGATGGACCACCCGAAGCTTTACGGTAAGGTCGAGCACTACAAAGACTTCAATGAGTACCGCCAGCTGAATGCTGGGTTAACAAAGTCACTCAAAAAATAATCTGATTTTTTTTGGTTCAACACAATAAAGTACCATATGATGCGTTATTAATCTGACAGACGGATTATTAACTAAAGCTTAGCTACCGGCATGACGGGCGCATCATATGGGAACATTTATTTTTATTGTCATACTTATATTTGTCGCAGCAATCATTCAAGTATGTTGGAAGAGCAACCAAACAAAAAATCAAGGGAAGGAACTTGAAGAAATAATCAATTCGGTATCAGACTTTACACCTACAAAGAAAGTCATTGGTATAAACAATCAATTTGTCTTTATGATCGATAATAATAGAAAGAAGATTTTCTATTCAAATCATATCACACAAAAGACCATTTCTTATAATGACATTATTAAGGTAGAGGTGATAGATAACGGAAAGACGATTCATCAGAAATCAACAATTCGCACTATTGGTGGAGCCATCGTTGGTGGAGCTGTTGCTGGAAGTGCAGGAGCTATAGTCGGAGGCTTATCTGGTGGAAGCAAGCAAGCTTCTGTGGTATCTCTGGTTCAAGTTAAGATTTTGCTTAGAGATGTAAATTCTCCTTCATTACTCATAAACACTTTCAACGCAAGAAACATGACTGTAGAAGGAAAGCCTATCAAGAGTAACGGAACTGAAGGCTACATCTATAGGAATGGACTTAAAATTGCACAGGAAATTGCAGATATTGTAAACGTAATCATCGATGAGGTTGATAGATGCGGTGGTAACGTTCAGCCAACAGGAATCAATGTCGAGCAGCCACGAGAGGATGATTTGGACTCTGTGCTGAGAGAGATGGTACAATCGAAGAAAGTTATTCAAGCTGTTAAGTTATATATGGATGAGAAGGGCGTTGGACTAGCTGAAGCCAAGAAACATATAGATAGCTTGTAACCGATTGATTTACAGTGGATTAAATTCGTAATTTAGGTTAAAAGATTTGGTAATTTGCCGATTTTTTCGTATCTTTGCATATAGAAAGAAGGTCGTAAAATTGACTAAGAGCCGAACACATACAGGGCAACTGCAACGTTACGACCTGCCGAGGGAATTAAGACCGGGACGCTGGTCTCCCAAGGAGTCTTTTCAGGGTGTAACGAGCGGCTGCCCTTCTTTATTAAATGAGCTTGAAGGTTGCATATTAAAAGACTATGGCAACAAACGCAGACATGAGCTTGAAAGAGTTCGCAAAGGAAATGCTGGTCGAAGTTAAAAAGGATCAGGAGTGTTTAACAAGACAGAAGGAAATCATGGGTGATCTCCAGGAGAGAATCGATGAGTGCTTCAAGAGAGTGCAGAAGTGCGACATGACAAAGGGTGTCTATTCCACTACGCAGATGGCGAAGGAGTTGGGCATGAGCAGCGCACAGAAGCTGTACGAAGAGCTGAAGGAGGTTGGCCTTGCGTTCAATCAGGGTTATGAGTGGATGCTGGCAAGTCCCTACTCCACCTATCAGCTAACTGAGGTGACTACACACCTTATCAAGGGCAAGTACACAAGAAGACCTCTTTGGACGGAGCGAGGCAGACGCTGGCTTCTCGCATTAAAGGAGAAGAACATCATCTGCAACCTGCCGAAGCCGAGAGTGCCGAAGGCTGTTGAGAAGTGTATTGCTTCTCAGTCCGGCGAGAAGAAGAAAGAGGTCAAGGTTGAGACGCCAACACCGCTGATGAAGAAAGCCGAGACGCTTAAGGATGAAATCAACTGCCTTTTGAGTCTCATCACAGAGGTCGGAAAGGGAGAGACGATGCTCCTTATGGGAGACATTATGACAATCTCCACCACCATCAGTGAGCACGTGAGCACATTGGCTTTCGAGGCTTACAAGACATTAAATGCGCCAGCGAGGGCTTGAACCAATTAAATTTCCAAGAAAAGATTTGGATTTTCCAAAATAAAATATTACCTTTGCAGCGGTAAAGGAGAAAGATAAATAGGGATTGGATAGACCTCTCACACGTCGGTCTTCGGATGCAGACTTCGGGAGGGTTTCCAATCCCTTGTTTTTTAGTTTAGTAATCTCATAGTATAAAGGATATTTTCACTTGTAAGTTTAGCCTTACATTCTATTCGTTTTCCTTGATAAGTAGCATGGAATACTTTGAACTGAAAATCATGATGGTTACCTTCCTCAATCCTGTCAAATGTTGCTGTAGGAAACCATTCGTTTACATCGGCTGCAATTTGTATTGTTTCGCTAAGTCTTCTATTTCTAATATTCTTTGCCATCGTTTCAGAAAAGAAATTTCGTCCTACCACAAATTCCTCATTATTATTATTGAGATAAAGCCTTCTAGCCGTTTGACCGTCTGGTAGCTCTACCTCTCTAAATTTTGTTTGCATTGTCTCATTAATGAATTCTCGAAGTCTTGCCCTCACCTCTGGTGAGTTCTGTGCAGCTATTCGAACTTGCCTTTGTGACCTTTCAGAGCGAGCGTATTGGGTGATATAGGATGATTGCTTCACCTTATCTTTATTATCATTTACCCAATTTGTGAAGTTCTTAGGCATAGCATTGCTTGGCTGTTTACCGCTCCAATACTCCTTTTCACTCATTATTACCGGGATGGCATAGCACATACAATTCACGTGCCAACCAACCCAAGGAAAATAACTCGGATAGACACCTGCAAGCAAATCACACATATCGTGCTTATGACTTGGGTTGTTGGTTGTCTTTATCTCCTTGCCTTTAATGTAGTCCATCCTTGCCCATCTTTCCTGCTCGGCAGAACGGTAGGCCATGTTTATCTCGTTACGTGCCAGGCGAACGCTTCTGTACTCGCAGTTCTGAATGGTTATGGCTTTGCCGTATTTCTTCTTATAGGCTTTGGCAAGTGACGGATAATCATTAAGGTACTTGCTGACCTTCTTGCTGAGTTTAACAGCACTCATACCCTTCTCTATGCCGACAGACAGAGATTTCTCCAGAGCCTCCTTTACATCAGCTCTCTGGTTCCATATTCTTTCTGAAAGACCGAGACCTTTAATCTTTCTCTCTATGAAAGCCTTCTTTGCCGCGTTGTTGTGCTCAAAGTAAGCTTTCTGCTTTGCGTCCGCTATCTTCCTAGTAAAGGTACCGATTACCCTTTTGGCAAGTAGGTCCTGCAGCGTGTTACTGTTCTTCCATTCGTCCGATATTCCATCATAGACCAATGCCTGCATATTGTTTGAATAGTAATCCAGCAAGGCATTCACCTTTCTTTCTGTTCTAGGGTAATCATCAAAAGAGAACTCGCCATCCCCATCGAAGTCGGTGGAGGTGGCGATTTTAGCGGACTCCTTGGCAAGAGTCTCATAGATGGAAATGATTTTCCTGGTATAAGCGTTCAGTCTCTTGCCAAGGTCTTTATATGCCTTTTTCTGATTAGGCAGTTTTGGCTTTTTCATACAATTTCATTTTAAAGTGTTTGCAGCAATCCCAGTTGAGAAGAACGCTCCATTCTTGATATGGGCATTTGGCTAGGATAGGCTGACCTTTAAGGCTCATACTATGAAAGTCAGTAGCATGAGCACATTCCTGTCTCTTATACACATCTCCGAGCCCACGAGACCGTACTAGATCTCGTA
>ENA-UAEF01000234-UAEF01000234.1-human-gut-metagenome-genome-assembly--contig:-NODE-234-length-10252-cov-7.007453_pt1 | contig 10252 bp, 6 predicted proteins | sample MGYA00244282_ERZ654277 | MGnify/ENA primary metagenome ERZ654277 (study PRJEB26926, sample SAMN06164999) | human gut metagenome | biome: ENVO:00009003; feature: ENVO:2100002; material: ENVO:00002003...
TTTATTTTAAAAATTCAACATTAATCAGAAACTAACACTCACATCTTCGGAATACATCGTCTCTCCATCCCTGATTTCGGCATCACATCGGAATGTCACACTACCTATCTTGAATGCAGCACCGCCAAGGTCTTCATAGGTCAAATCAACCGACAATCCGCAGTTGGCGTGAGAGAGTGCCCATTTATTATCTGCCGTTGGATTTCCGCTGTCTCTAGTCCATACAACATTGACCATAGAATCGGTCACGTCTTGATTGTAGAGCCTTCCGACTACTGATAGAGTAGTGAATACTTTCCAAGAGCCATCAGCATCCGTTGCCATCAAGTCGTTGAGACGGAAGTTCCACAGCTTCGATGATTGCATTTCGAGTGTAAAATACGGATTGCCCTCCACGAATGCCCAAGCTGTAGATGAGTAGATTGGCGGCTTTGTTGTCTTATCTTCAAGGCATTGCCACTTGCACCCGAGGTAATAGACGGTATCAATCGTTCTGTCACCATTGCGGTAAGGATTGTCGCCTTGCGCCACAGCCAAGCTCCACACACCTCTGTCTCTTGTCGTGTAGATTGGATTGCCCTGATAGTCTATCTGCTGGAATGATGCAGCCATCATCCACTTAGCATAGAAGGCTCCATCACGCTTGTTGGCAGTAGGGAAGTCTTGAAAGAGGAACGATAGTGCATCTGGCAGCTTACCCATCGCAAGAGAGTAGTTCGTCTTGTCTATGATAGGCTTAGTAACGTGGTCGAGCCATACAAGCAACCCCTCAGACGATGATATATACCAGCAGCTCTGTCTTTCTTCGTCCACCGCATTTCCCCATCGTATCAATCTTGCCAGCTCGCAAGGTGGATAGTTCTTCTTGCTAGGAACTTCATCATCGGGATAGCAGACTACCGTAATGGTATTCGTTACAGTATTGACCGAGAGTACTCGCAACCACATATCGTAATACTTGCCGTTCTCTGCCAGAGTATTGATGGAAGCTAAGACAACATCATTCTCCTTGAATGCCGTAAAGTCGTTATCCCATCGCTTCTGCAACTTCAAATCATAGGTTACATTACCACCCTCCGTTGCCGCATGAGTCCCCATCACCGACTCAACCATACCGCTCTCGGTAAAAACGAAGTTACTCTCCATCGCCGTCTGGCGGTTGACGATAAGCTCCTTAGCGATAATGGAACTGCGAGACGTAATACTCTCGAACTCAGCGTTTCCACGTTCATCGATACGTCCTCCCGAACCTGTAAGTATTCCAGGAATAAAACCACCAAACTGTGCACCTGAAAGAAACTTGATCAGAGCGCTTGCCGTATCTTCGATATCCTTGCGGAGAATCTTCCTGCTAGCCTTGCCATTTTCAGAAAAATCATCGGTTTCATCGGCATATCCTGCCTTGATTTTCTTGTCGAGATAGGTAATATATCCGTTGAATTCCGATAGTGCGTCCAGCACATCGATATTCTTATGACTATGACCAACGCCACCTCCGCCAGTATAAGAACTGGACAGTTGCCCTACAAAGTGGGTAAAGATAGCTGCCAGCGTGGTTACTCCCCACTCTTCTGAATATGGGTTCTGAACCGGGAAGAGAGCCCCGCTACTGAGCGTCAACCTTGAGCATTCAACAAGCCGCGGGGCGATAGTAAAATTTCCCAGATCCGGCAGCTGAATATCCAGCTGCTTGAAGCTTCCTACTTCCGAGCGCGAAATATTCAGGTACGGACGGGCATCTGAATATTTATATGTGAAGGTGTAGTTCGAAGGCAGCTCCTTCGCCTCGTAGTTCACGTCACTATCGGTAACGGTTATCTTACGAAGAGAATTGCCATGGTAAACATACTTACCCAGAGACGGGAAGAAATCGAGCATCCACAGGCGCTCCTTCTTGTCCAGGAACCCGGTGTTCTTCTTAAACTTGCGGGTGGTATCTACGCGATATTCCTCAGAGTCTTCCTCTATTTCTGCCACATTGTGGGTATGTTCTGCAGTATTTTCGCTGTTGCCGTAAGCGCGGAAACAGTCTACACCTCCCAACGAATTTTCGAAGAGGAACCACTCTTCCTCCTCGCTCTTCATATCGCTGGCATAGTATTGCTGTACGTAGGTAACCCGCTCTCCAGCCTGCTCTACCCAGATTTCGTAAACATGGGGCAGAATGTCATCATCGCCTAATAGTTTGACGATGATGGCGTATTGTACCGGAACAGTATATACCTTTCCTGCCTCCAGGCTTGCCAGCGTCAATACCTTCTCTTCATAGCCGTGTCCGGCCGGTATATATGCCTTACACTTCACCTCGCTAGCTTCAGCTGCATAGTAAGTGAGAAATTCCGGAGAGTAATAGGTTACCCCCTTCGTCTGCGGTTGCCAGGTGAGGAAGTTGGTTTTCAGAAAATTTGCTGCCGAATCTGCCAAACGGTCTACTCCGGCACGTATCACGGAGAAGGTGAATTCCTTCTTGCTGCCTTCGCTGCCAACCTCGTAAACCGTTGCCGTAAAGGATTTCATGATGTTCGGCTGGATATAAGGTTCAATGCTGTCCTTCACCTCGAAACTGAGCAGAGGAAGGATGATATCCTTGACGGACACCGTAATTCGGTTCTTATCGTTCGGCGTATAGGTATGCTGAACGATGTTTGTGCTTGAGCCTCGATACCGTAGGGCGAAAACCACATCTGTCTTCGAGCCGCAGTATATCTCGAAGGCATTCATGGAGCCTACCATGCTCAGAGCATCTGGATATAATAAAACCTGTATCATCTTAAAATAGCTTTGGTCATATTTGCAAAGTTAAGATAATACAGGTATATAACAAAGGACAAAACCCTACGAAATCGGTATGCATTCCAACCAGACGGTCGTACAATGATACACCCATTTACTGTGACGGAACATCGTTGCGTGTCGGGTTTTCTGGCTTACGTATGATTTCTGCAGGCCATACTTCTGGCCAACGTACTCAGCTGAAGGGAGAGGAGGATAGATAATCTTGAATGTGCGGTCCCGGTTATCTCCGGAATTCCAGTAATCACCCTCAGATACCTCTACCGTCTCTTCGAATCCGAGCCACTCATATTTGCAGTTCATCGCCGGCATTATGGCTTCCAGCCTCTTCGCCTCGCTAACAGGAGTAGTGAGAGCGATGGTTCTGAGCTCGCTTTCCGTTGGTTCGCTCTTTCCTCCGAGGGTAAACTTCAGCTTGTTGAAGAAGAAACTCACACCTCTGATAACAACCTTTGCGTAAGAAGGAAGGTTCTGCTTCTGCGACTGGGAGAGGAGCAGTTTTACCTTGAGTTCCTGGAGTGAATTTCTGAGCAGGAGATCATACTGCCGGTAAAATTTCTCAAAGATGCCATCCTCGCCATTATATACCAGGGAATAGTCGAACAGTTTCCGGGGTGTAGGATTTCCTGGCCGATGCGTACCAAATTTATCAGAAACTGATACATGGATATCGTATGCCGTCACGGTTCCGCAAGGCATGTCATCGGTTCCCATGTATGGGAAGGCAAGCATGACTGGAGTTGTGACTGCATCTTCGCTGGTTTCTGAGTTGTCTTCCGTTGCCACCTTCATCGAAGAGTTGAGCGTAGCGTAATCTCCGATATACAGCCATCTGCCCATATCTCTCGTGATAGTCTCTCCGTCCGCTTCCTGTTTATACTGCAGCATTCTTACTTCCGGTATCATCTCCGGTATCTCCACGTCTTGCGTATCAATATCATCTTCGCCGGCATCATAACTCTGGGAACACTCCCCTATTTTGGCTTTCACCTTATAGTTGCCGGAAAATCCGTCCTTGTAGAAACAGCCTTCTTCGTTGCTGAAGTAGGCGCCAGAATCATTCGCTATCATATCCTTGATATTGTCATAGCTGTCTTCTGCATCGCTATCTACCTGGTGTTTCGCACGCAGGACCACGCGCTTGTAATCGGATGCAGTCTTATAAGATAAGGTAGGCTCTTCGGTCATCTGACGGGTGAGATCCGCAACTGGAACGCTATCTACCGCATCTCTCAGGAAGATGATATCTGCAGTATGTGTTCCCTCGTCAGACACGAACTCACAAAGAAACTTTTTCCGAAAAACTGAGAGGAAATCTGATACCGACACGTCCGGAAGAAGATCCTCGATGCGGATATGTCCGTTCACCATCACGTCTATCACATTATTAAGCAACACCATCTTGTTGAATGGTTCCGTCTTGGTAAAGAAATTCTCCTTGAGGTCATAACCGAAGTATTTAAAAACACGCTTGAGAACGTAGTTGGCACGGATGAACGGGGATATATAATAGCCCTTATCCAGACTGATTGGTATCTCGTTTACATATTCCGTATCCGGATATGCGTTCCAGAAGGTATTGTACCACATGTTGCAGAGAACTAATCCTTGTTCTTCCGGGGCAGTCACATACTCGTAGCCGCCACCTTCCTTGTATCTCCAGTACTTGGCATTAGGAAGTTTAGTTCTCATGCCCAGCTTGTTCAGTATCTTATAGGTATATCCCTTATCCATGCCAGAATCGTCGGTAAGCAGAACCGGGAAGATATCATAGTTCTCGTTCTCACCTCCTACGAGAGATCTGCAGAACCTGATGCACTCATCTACGGTTGTGCACCCCGGTATCATCTCGTCCTTGAAGATGCTCTTCAGCTTTACATTCTGTATCTTCGAGTAGAAGGATCCGTCGTTGATATAGAATGAAGAGGAGATGTTTCCCTTGTGCTGTGCCGAGAGAACAATCTGCCTACATTGGGCGAAATACTCGCCGTCTTCGATGCTTACGTTCGCAGCCACCATCTTATCCCTCATACCGAAGGTATCGGGATAGTTCAGTATCATGCGGTTGTAATCGCTTGCCGGAATATCCAGCGGGGAGGTCGTTTCCCCGTAATCGTTGAAGAACGGGTTGGTACGTTCTACCTCCAGCTTGGCGTTTTCGCCAAGCTGGTAGGCCTTTCCTTTATCCAGATTTGTTATTTTCATGTTCAGAAGATTTTATTTTTTAGCAAATTTTCTCGCCTGGTTTCGCAGTTCCTGTTTGGCGTCCAGATCCGAGAGTGATACAAACGAGCGGATTCCGTCTCTCTTGAGCTCTCTGAGCAGTTCCAGGAGCTCGTCATTATTGCGTCCCGACGTAGCATTTCCTGCATCGCGATGCGCAGATTCCTGCGTCCGGATGTAAAAATCTGACCCTCCCGGAGCGATTTCCTGACTGATCCGGGCAGACTGCCGGGCGATGCTTCCACCCAGCGCCCTGCCCTGCATGGCCATCAGATACTTGCTCATATCGAAGGTTCTTATCTGTCCGGCACGCTGGGCTGCATCCATCAGGTTGATGAGCGGAGCGATGGTAGGGTTCTCAAGGGCTGCATTCGATGCCACCCACTCCTTGCTCCTGCCTCTAGGTCCCTCGCCTACGATAACGGTAGGATGATCTACGTACCCGCGCTTACCTGGAGCATACTCGGCGTTGAAGTGTTTGCCATCCTGCTCGCGCTCTACGTCGATGCGTCCGCCACTCTCGCGTCCGCTTGCCACACGGGAACCGGCAGAACTGGTTCCGCTAGCTGATCCGTTGAGGGTCATACGCTTCACCTTCTGGCGCTCAGCATTTGCTACAGCCAGCTGGGCTGCACCGGTCACACCCATCAGGGCTGCAGCAACACTTCCGGCAATCGGGCCCAACTCGCTGTACGCCTTCATGATAGATGCGGCAGTATTAGAGATAATCTGAGCTACCTGCATGGCGAAGTTTACGTCAGCATACTTTTTCTGTATCTTCAGCTTCTCGTTGGCTTTTTTCTTCTCCAGTTTCTCCTGGAGTGCCGTATTTCCCTCGGCAGCCTTAATCTCTGCGTCATACTTGGCGTCTACGTTCGCCATCTCGGCATTCTGCAGCGAAGTCACGGCATTACTGAAGAGGTTTGTATAGTACTCAGCCTGCTTCATAAAGGACTCTTTCTTCAGCTGCTGCACTCTCTGCTCATATTCCTGCTGAGTGATATACTGGTTGTCGAGTGCCTGCTTCAGTTGCTGCAGTTGCCGGTCGTATTCGCTCTGCTGGTCAAAACCGAGAGCCTGCCTAGCCTGCTTCTCCTTGTCAGCCTGCTGGGCAAGCTGCTCATTATGCTTGGCTGTATACTCCGCCTCTATCTGATTCTGCACATCTTTATATGCCTTCTCCAGCTGTGCAGTATCTTCCCCGTTCTGCTTGGCCATGTTGAGCGCAGCCTGATAATATCCCCTCAGAACTTCCAGTTTCTGGTCGCGTTGCTGTTCCAGGGTCAGTTCCTGCTGCGCCTCCCCTTGCTCCATCACCTTTGCCAGGGCATCCTGGTAAGCCTGTTCTACTGCAACCTGCTGGTCGAAATGAGCCTGTTCTGCAGCCCGGAGGTTCGCCTGCTGTTTATCCTGGAGCGCTTTCTTCTTTGCGCCATCCGCAATTCCGATATTCTGCGACTGCTCGCTATACGAGGTTTCGATGGCGAGGATGTTGGCGGTATGCTGGGTCTTCAGAGCCTGCATGGCGAGGTCGTACTTCTCTTGAGACACCTTCTTCTGAGCTAGAGCCATTTCCCAGTTGTTCACGTCCTGCTGGTAATCCTGATTGGCTGCATCGATATCTGCCTGTCGGTTTTCTGAAAACTTCTTCGATGCGATATCATCGGGATTAGGCTGTGTGGTGGTATTTACGGTTCCGGTATGACCGCCACCACCTTTTCCACCACCTCCGATGCCGCTGTCCGGAACTTCCGGCTCTGACGACTCCTTCACGGTCTGCTGCCTGATACCCTCTCCGAAGGCGCCTGTAATGGCATTAATCTGCGCATCGAGTTGTTTGATGCTATTCGATATCGAATTGACCTGCGACTGGAAGTGACCGACTGCATCGCTCTGTGTGTTACCTACCGCGCCCCAGGATGTGGTATAAGAAACACCTTGTGCTGATTTTGCGCCGGAAAGGTTCTTCTTTGCGCCGGCAAGTTTAACCTCCAGCTCAGCACGCTGCTCGGCAAGACTCTGTATCTGCTTCTTAGCGCCCTGTACCTCATAGAGTTTCACCAGATTGTTGATGTAAGCCTTCAGAGCCTTATCCGATGCCCTGAACTTCTTTGTAGTCTTGTCGATGGTAGCATTATATTGAGGAACTATCTTGTTGAGAGCGTCCACGGCCTTGTATCTTTCGTCCATGGATAGTTTTTCATCTTTCGCTACCTTTACCAGGTTCTCCAGTTTCAGTTTTTCCTCCACAACCTGTTTTTGTGCCTCTGCCCTGATATTGTTGAGCGCCTTCTGTGCCAGCGTTGACGCATCGGCTGCCTTCTTCATATCCCAGAGCTTCATGGCGAGGAGAGCTACTCCTGCAGCAATCAGGCCGAAGACGCTTGCCTTCATGGTGGCGTTCATCGATACCCATGCTGCCTTTGCCTGGGTAACCCTACCTGTAAGCAGGAGGAAGCCCGCCTGCAGAAGTTTCATGAGTCCGGTTCCGGTAGCGCAGATTACGTTCCATGCCTGCTGGGCTGCAGCAGCACCCTTGGTTACAACGATATTTGTCTTGATGGCGTTGCTGGTAGCTATCGCTACAACCGTGAAGGCTGTAAGCAGAATGCCGAGCGTCTTTACCACGCCCTGATGCTTTACACACCAGGAAATGAGACTGATGGTGTTCAGCTGCATATCTGCATAGGCATCATCCCATTGTTCCTTGAGCGGGAGGATTTCGTCTCCCAGAGCCTTCTGGGCGTTCTGCAGTTCTACCGTCTTCTGGGCTGCCCGGTCGGCTGCGCTGATATAGGTCTCTCCTGCTTCGGCAAGCTGGGTATCTACAATCTCTGCCACAGCCTTCATGAAGTCGCCCGTCTCCTTGGTTTTCTCCGAGATTTCTGCTGCAGAGATTCCCAGGTTATCGAGGATTAACGGGGACTTGCGGCCGAGACCGGTCACGATGCTGTCGGTCATGTAATCTACCGACTGACCCGTCTGCTGCGCCTTCAGCTGGGCAAACTCCAGATACTTGCCCAGGTCTTCCAGCGGAATGCGGAAATCGTTAGCCTTTACGGCAGCCGTCATCAGCTGAACATCGTTTACGGTTCCCTTGGTTGCCTTGCGGAGATTATCCAGCAGGCCTTCCTGGTTCAGGTCGTTGAATGCCTTGGTTACACCGTCTGCCTGCTCTGCCATCTCAAGACCGCCGTTAATGAGCTCTGCGATGGAATCCTTAAACTCCCGGACCTTATCGCTGAAGAGTTCTGCGCCCTTAGTCAGAAGGTTACCCAGGAGCACACCATTCACGGTATCATCTGATGCGAGTTCTCCAAAGCTCTTGGCATTCTGCTTCAGTTCTGAGATACGACCGGAAACATCCTTCAGTCGTTGCTCCAATACGCCGTAAGCCTCTGGATTGAGCGACTGCACAGTATTATCCAATTCCTTCTGCAGGCTCTTCTGCTGTTTCTTCAGCTGCACCATGCTCATATCCAGGATATCGATTTTGCTTGTCTGTTCGCCTATACGGTCGGTAAGTGTGCGGATCTCCTTACTGGTTTCCGTATATTGCTTCTTCAGGTTCTTGTAGGCATCCGTCTCTTTCTTGTTGGCTGCCTCCAGGCTGATCATCTGGTTGAGTCGTGCCTTATTCTCTGAGCGCAGCTTCTTGCTCTGCTGCTCCAGGTTGTAGATGGCTTTCTGCGCATCGGCAGTCTTCACATCTACGGTATATCGGATTTCATCTTCCGTTAAATGTTTATTTGCCATAACTTATGATTTTTGTGGGTTGAGTGATTGTTCCAGTTCCTGACGTATACTGTTCCGTACTTCGTCGTTGAAGCCATAGCGAAGCTTGGGGAACGTTTCGTGATACAATACACCCCAGACTACGCGGTTATAGAGTGCCAGATTCCTGCGCTTGAACTTGCTGATGCGGTCGTTGCGCTGCCGGTACTGCATATCCAGAAAACGGAGATAAGGAAGGATGCGCACAAAGATGGTGCGGTTCTCGCCCGATATCTGACTGTCGAACGAGTGAGCGGAAAGCGTGGTGAGCAATCGGCCGGTACGGCGCTTGTAATGATTGCGCACCACGTTCTCCTGGGTGGAGTATATCTTCAGGATACCTGCCTGAAGAGTCTCGTGAACGAATTTCTTTTTAACAAGACTGTCTGTTACCATATTCTTTATACATTACTAATTAGTAATGCAAATATAGTAACAGACGGACGAATGGCAAAGGACTGTACCCTATCTCTTGAGGATACAGATCCGATATAGAGGATACCCCACCAGCGGGGTAAGGATGGTACAGAACAGAAGATAGAGTACCCAGTAGGCGGGAACCCTGCTCTTAACCAGGAATGGCATCAGTACTACCGCTATAATGGCGGAGTAACCTTGTATATACGTTATCAGTCCCATAAGCTATATATTTTAATGTGTTACTAATTCTCGGGTGCAAAGATACACCACTTTTTCTGAAAAACCAAATTTATGCTCCAGAAAAAATGGCCACCCTCACGGGCAGCCATCCTTAATTAGAGATCTGACTTAAATATTAAAGCTTTATTACATGATAGAAAATTATTTTCTATATAACCAAGAAAAATCTTATTTCTTGCGATACTCCTGGAATGCCTCGTAATCCTCCTTGCTGATCTCGAGACAGCAGCAGATGTGAGCGTTCCTGGAATCGAGATCCTCCTTATATTCGGAATTCTCGAAGAACGCACGAGAACGAATAAGGGTATCCACCAGCGGGAACTTGTCTCCATCAGTCTCTACCACGAAGTCCTTCTTGCAAAGTACATTACCGGTCTTAAGAGGAATAGAAGCCTCTGCATAGAAGTACTTGCGTGGCTTCTCGCCTGTGAGCAGCTCCGTAAGCTTCTCGTGCATCTCCTTGAGCTGTTCATCGGTAATGCCCGAGATGTACATGCCGTTCATGCTGAGCATGTGTTCACGTGCTGGCTTGCCGGCATTCATAACCTCGCACTCCTCAAAGATAGGGTGCTTTCTTTCTTCTGCTATGTTGGCTGCAACCTTAGCTGCAGCATTTTTATTCTGATTTTCCATAATCTGCTTAATTAAATTATTTGTTACTATCGTTATTATTCTACCCCTCCATCTTTAGGCTTTGGTCGGCACCATCCTTCCGGGTACATCTGCTGAGAGTCTTCGGCAAGATTTGCCCCCCCCAGACCGTCCGAAAACCTTGATTTTCTGCTGTTTATCACTGTTTTGA